>Ga0315902_10001331_pt1 | contig 39721 bp, 54 predicted proteins | sample LakEriMetagenome_9_FD_203523 | JGI IMG/M metagenome (GOLD analysis project Ga0315902, IMG submission 203523) | Freshwater fungal communities from buoy surface, Lake Erie, Ohio, United States - Buoy 12 MA117 | ecosystem: Environmental > Aquatic > Freshwater > Lake > Lake biofilm | place: USA...
AGGCGTCACCCCCAACCCAAGGTTGCCGGAGGAGTCGATTGTAACTCTAGGCTGACTGTTTGTTCCAAGAATCAGCGAACCGGTGGATTTGGTTCCGTAGATCTGGAACGTGTCTAAGTCCCAGTTGATGTAAGCCTCGCGCACTCCGTTCCGGTAGTATTCGTGCCGCGCATCGGAGGCAGCCGCTGTCGAGAATCGAGCCTGCGCCGCAGCGCCTTCGACGTTCAATATGGCAGCAGGCGTCGCCGTCCCGATGCCAAGGCGGCTGTTCGAGTTGTCCCAGAACAGGTTCGACGAGCTGTTGATCGCCGACGTGCCGTTACCGAACAGCACCTGCCCAGCGGTGAACGTCGTGGCTCCGGTGCCGCCGTTGCCGACAGGCAGTGTTCCGCTGACGCCGGTGGTCAGTGAGAGGCCGGTGCAGCTCGACAGGTTACCGCTGGTAGGCGTTCCAAGAGCAGGAGTGACGAGCGTCGGGCTGGTAGCCAGCACAACATCGCCGGTTCCGGTGACAGCCTTGAACCCGATGGCCGTCGTGGAGGAGGCGTAAGGAATCTGACCAGCGGTGTAAGCACTCGACTGCGCGAAGTGGAACACCCCACCCGACAGCACCATGCCGTTGCCTGCGGTGTAGGAACCGGCTTGGGAGAACTTGGTCCACTCAATGTCAACCGAACCAATGGTTCCGCTGTCCACCTGACAGACCCATCCGGAATCCGCGTTGGTGCCCTGCTCGACGAAGGTGAATGCGCCAACCAGCTTGGCCACGGTGTCCGCATCCAGCGAGCGGGTCATTGCCGACGAAGCGCCCTGCCACAGATAGATGCCGTTCTGAGTCTTGTTAGTCTGATCCTTGACCAGAACACGACTTCCAACCGTGGATATGGTCACTCCACCGATGGATGAAGTCGGAGCACTTAGGTCGATGTTTGCGGTGGTAGCGGTGAGACAGCTTGCCTTGACGTCCAGACCCTGCGCCACCTCGTCAACGTACTTGCGGTTGGCAGCATCGGTGGCATCCACCGGATCCGCGAGGCCAGTGATCTTGAATCCGCCCATTGCGACATCCGCCCCAGCAGCGCCGAATCCGCTAAGAGGAATCGAAGTCTTAGCAGTCGCAACTGGGTTGTTTGAGGCATCTCCAAGATAGAATTGTCCCGTAGCCAGAGCCAACCGAGCCAGAGGAAGCAGACCGCTTGTGATGTTTGCGGCGTTCGTCGTGTCAGTCGTAGCAGACGCAGCAAGACCGGAGACAGAACTCGAAGGAATCGTGGCGGACCAGACAGGGGTGCTGCCGTCCGATGTCAGGATACGACCGGCAGCTCCAATGGTAAGGAATCCGGTAGTGCCAGCCGCAGACTGAACCGGAATGCTACCCTGAGCACCACCAGCAAGGAATGTCGCAGTGCCGACCGACAGGTTGCTCTGGCTGGTCCACTGAGGACCGGATAGATCGGTTTTAACCGTCAGGACCTGATTAGCAGTTCCGATACCGAGGAAGTCTGTGTCACCAGCCCCAACCTGATACGGCAGACTGCCAGCAGCGCCACCGGAAAGATCCGCAGCGACAACCGTCGTGGAGGAACTGTCGAGGAGGGTGCGGACATTGGATCCATCCCACCACTTGAGAACTCGGGCAGAGGCTGAACCAGTCGTGTCGGTCCAGAAGTATCCGATGTCGCCACCAGACGACAACGTCGGGTTCCCGGTGCCGATGTTATAGACCTTGAAGTCTTGAACCTCGTTCTTGTTGAGCGTGATGGAGTTTAGAAACGGAACTGCCATAGTGTCTTAGAAGTTGAGGTAAGCGATTCCGGTACAAGCACCGGGGAAGTGGACGTTTACAGTGTTTGCGGACGGATATTCGACCTCAGCCCAACCAGCGCGGTTGAGGATCTGATCTATCACCCAGACCGTCGGATAGGCGTTGAGGTTGTGGTTAATCACCCAAGGGTTGGCCGCCACAGACTGCGTGTGCGTGTAGGTAGTAGCCCCGATGGTGCTGCGCTGCTGTGTAGCCGTGGCGTCGTCGAGGATGGCCTTGCCCTGCGGAGTGATGTCTCCACCCAGCTTGGTCGTGTTGACCACACCGGCTTGGATCGTGGTCGAGTTGCTGTTGGCAGAAGCCGCGACGTCTCCGGTAAGAGCCGCACGCTCGAATGAGACCTGCCCAGCAGTAGACCAGTTGGCTACAACTGTGGTCGAGTTACCAACCACCCGCTCCAGCGTCAACGTTCCGTTGGCAGACTTGACCAAATACTCCGCGTTTACAGGAGCACCAGCAGCCGAGACGAGGTTGTACAAATCCGAGAAGTTGTCGTTGCACTTGATGAAGGCATCACGCAACGGATCTCCCGTTCCATCATTGGGTACTGTCCCGACGTCGATTGGCTGCTGTGCCATACCTCAGTATTTCTTGCTGAACTTAGTGTTTGTCGGTGAGAAGCCGACCTGCAACTTGGTTCCCCCGCATTTCACGCGCACCTCTGGGTTGTCCCGCTCCACCTCGCGAAGGAACTGGGAGTCTTTCCAACACTCGTAGCCTAGTTTCGCTCCCCAGTGATGATAGAGCGTTGGGTCGATGCGCATCCGCAACCGGCCAATGCCGTCGATGCTGCGGAGATCCTGCTGGCTGTCCTTGGCGATTCGCTTCTGATGCACCTCGGCATTCACCAGATCCGCGTGATAACCGGTAGCCAGTTCCTTAACCACATCCTGACGCAGTTGCGCCGGGAGTCCTTCGAGTACGTTGTCTAGTATGGGTGATTGCATGGTATAAAAAAGGGGAGCACCCACCGATATGGCAGATGCTCCCCGTTGAGTGATTGATTACGACGCGCCAGCGAACATGCCGAAGCCGCCCGGGTTTTTTACCACAAGTCCACTGATCGCCTGCACCAAGCGGATCGGGCCGCCGCCAGCGTCAGGGAGATCCTTGACCTCTGGCAGCTTGCAGTACCGGATCTCAACCATGTCCATCGGGATGACGTAACCACGGTAAGCCTCAGCGGCCAGCGTGGTGGTGCTCTTGCCACCGATGAAGGTGGTGGGGTGCAGGATCAGACGACCGAAGTCACCCTCGAACACGTCGATGGAGGACGCAAACGTCGAGCTGGACAGCTCCTGATTGAACGTGCGAACAGCGGTCTGGCTGAACGAGTTCGTGGTCGAGTTGTCCGAGGACTTGCCGGACGTCAGGTTGGTGAACGCACGCTTGAGGGTCGTGCCGAGGATGCAGTCGTAGTCACGATACACGCCGGTCTTGGAGTAGATGGCGGTAAGGACGTTCTGCACGGTGGACTCAGCGAAGTTCGCCGAGGTGACGGAGCTGATGGCATTGGTAGCCGCAGTGCCCGGGGTCACGCCGCCAGCAGGAGCGAAGGCGGAACCGGAGGCAAGAGCACCAATGTTGGAGCTGTTGGTGCCAAGGAGCCAGTTACCGAGGGAACCGGTCTGGTAGGCAGTGGAGGAACCGTTGTCCTGCTGCGCAGCCTGATTGGTGCAGAGGAACGTGGACTCCATGTCGCGCTTAATCTCGACGAGGAGCTTGGCGACGTTGTAGGCGACCTCAGAGGCAGCACCAGCAACGTTCTGGGTCTCGGCGATGAAGCCGACCCGGCTGTTGCGGCGGAACGCCTGAGCGTAGTTGGTGACGCGCAGACGATTGGCCGACTCGTTCACGTAGCTGGTGACGTCGGTACCGTCGATCACGCCACCGAGCTGCGGGGCGGAGTAGTCGTCCACCTGCCAGCTCATGATGACGTTCCCGAGGTCCTTGCCCTTGGGGGCCATGGACACGAAGGGAGTGCTCTTCGCGTCAACGTTTGCGATGTAGTCGGCAAGTTCCTCGCGGACGCCGACCTGATTGTTTACACCAAGATATGCCATAGTATTAGGTTTTTAGAAGTGTGTGTTGAAGCAACCGCGACAGATCGGCAGTGCTCCCACTTTGGTTGAACGCCTTCTTGGCAGACCTTGCCGCATCGTTGGCCTTGTCAGACTTGACCGGACTCGCCTTGGGTGCCGCAGGCTGTTTCGGAGCCACCTTCACAGGGGCTTTAACAGGAGCCTTCGCACTCTTCTCGCGTTCCATTCGAGCCTTTCGACCTTCTAGGAAGTCACCGATGGCAATCTGATAATCAGGGAACGACGCAAGCTGTGGCATTTGCCGCAACACCTGCTGCGCTTCCGAATACGTCGGATTGCTACGGTCCTTCCACCAAGGGTACGCACTCTCCGCAACTGGACGGACTTGCTTGTAAGTGTTCAGGAACTGGTGCCGCGTTGGGATGTGAACATCCAAGGCATCCTCGACTCGTCGCCGAATCGCCTTGATCTCATCCGCGCTGTACTCTTTCCCGCCCACTTCGCATCCGTCAGCGTTGTCCTCGCACCATCGCTTCAACTCCCGGGCCTTGCGGTACTCATCGCTGAGTTTCGCCTCGTCCCAGATGTCAGAGAACGGATTGTCGGTCGTCGCTGCCGCCTGCGGTACTGCCGCCTGCTGCTCAAGAGCTTCCAGCTTCGTCCGCGCCTCATTCAGCTCCCGCTCCAAGGCTTCCGCTTTTGCTGCGGCTTCCTTCTTCTGAGCTACGAGCTTGTTGATGCGCTTCTGGACTCCAGCCGGTTCGTCCTCGGTAGCGTCTTCAGTCTGCTGAGAGGTTTCCTCTTCAGCGGGATCCTCCACGGGTGTCGCCTCCCCGGTCTCAGCAGTCTCGGACGCTGACTCCTCGGCGACCGGCTCATCTGCACTCGCAGCGGCTGGTTCCGGTTCCTCGACAGCTTTCGGAGTCTCAGAAAACCGAGTCTCCAACAGTTTCGCCAACGCCACCGTGTCGAGCGGGAGCGGGTTGAGCGGTTGTGCCGTGTTTTGGGAGGGTGTCGCTTCCCCGGTATTTGTTGCTTCCATGCTTTTTAAGCCCTGCAAGTCGGGCATACTACGACAGGGTTTAACGCTAAACCCAGAAAGCTGAAGCCCTCATGGACTACGTTACCGATAACGTCAACCAATTATTCTTGGGGAGCTTCCAGCTTCAGACCCATCTCCACGAGGAACGACCGCGCATCCGATAGAGCAGCCGCCCGTCCGCAGTTGTACGCCCTCGCCTCTGGAGTCAGTGCCGAATTAATTGCTGCGGAGACCTCGTCAGCAATCAATTCACTCAGCACCTGCCGCAATGCACGCAGCACCGGCTCATGTTCACCCACGCCACCCAGCGCCATCTTAAGCTGTTCGTCAGTCATTCTCATTGGGGAGCCGCTCCGGGTTGCACGCCAAGACGTCCAGTGACCGCGTTCTGCTGCTGTTGCACGCTGAATTGCAGGTTCTCCACGTATTTCTGCAGATTGGCTTGGAACAACGGATCCTGTTGCGCCTGCTGCTGGTATTTCGGGTTCGCCTGCAGGATCTGCTGCGCGAAGTTCAACCGAGCCTGCGCCGTAGGATCGTTCTCACGCAGCTTGGGCGGGTTCCCGAGCGACATGAGGCCGAGTTCGTCGTTGGTCTCGTCGAACATCTTCTGCGAGGCCGGTCCAGCCTGCATGATAAGCTCGTTAGCCAGCGTCGGATCAATCGCACGCAGCGCCAGACCCACCAACTTGGTGCGATCCACAACGCCAACGCTGTCCAGCGGTAGCACTAGGCTCGAAAGCGCCTTGAGCTTCTCGGTCACAAGGTCGGTCTGAAGCTCGCGCACGTCGAACTTCAGCGAAACGTCGAACTCCTGAACGTTGGTGCTCAAAGGAACGTTGCTTCCGGTGATACGAGCCACTTCCTCTGGACCAACGTACTGCAGCGTGAGGCTCAGAACCTGTCGGAACGCCTCGGTCCAGCCATGCAGCCAGTTGTTCACGAGCCTCTGCTGCCGCATCTGGGTGAGCGCAGGCGGAACCTTCTCGGTAGGACGTCCAAAGTACCGGTCCACCTGAGTCTCGATGGCTGCGATTAGGTTGAACGCAACGCTTGGCTCACGCGCAGGCGGCTGCATGAACGAGATCTCGCCCGGACGCAGCACCGGAATCTGCACCGCAGGCCCAAGACGCAGGTTTCCGCCCCTCGTCTTCGGAACTTGAATCGGCGGAATCGTGTTTAGGCTCGTGTAATCGAAGATCGAGTCGCGCTGGGCCTTGATTTCGTTCTGCCACGTCGCGCAGATCTCCGGCACGCCTCGGCTCTCGACGATCTTTCGGTGGATCACCTCGCTGCGCCACACGATGAACGGGTACTGGCCGTGCTCGTAGTCAATCAGCTCGAACTTACCCCACGAATCACCCACTTGTGGACAGAATACTGTACAGTAGACGCCCGGAACACCGTCCTCATCGAGCGCCTTCTGGTAGGCGTACACCACCTCGATCAGGTTCTCACGGTCCAGCACCGCATTATTGGTCAGCCCAATCGTGTAAGTGTAGTCGCTGAAGTTGCTGAACCGTCCGCGAGTGGCAATCGCCTGCTTGGCCCACTCCTCATCCCACTCGTCTGTCTCGACATGCTGCATCACCTCAATCTCGGTCATGTAGCAGCGACGAAAAACCACACGCGCACTCTGGATGTCGGTCGTCTCCGGAGGGAAAGCCAACTCATCGTAGGGAGCCAATGCCGCAACGCTCGGAGAGTTCTTCACAAGCGTCGGCACGTAGATCTCGCACTCGCCTTCCTCACGCAGGTCCTTCACGCACTCCAGAGCCTTGCGCTTCTTGAGATTCGGAAACGCAGCCATCAGCAGCTCGGCCAACTGGTCGGTGGCATCCGGATTCGCTAGAAGGTTCGGCAGATCCGCCAGCACGCTGCCTTGAGGGCTCTGCGCCGCGATCTGCATGAGCTGCTCGACCGTGACGTACTGCTCCTTCTGCCCGATCTCCTGCTGCCACGAGACATGCACGCCCGCCCAGCCATAGGTCCACAGGTACTGACTGAGAAGCTCCACCTCACGGGTCATGTCCGTGTAGAGCTTCTGGTTCATCACCCAGTCCATCAACGAGTGTGCCGTCACCGCGGTGTCCAGATTCCGCACGTTGGTCGGAGCCACGCGCAGCATCGAGCGCCAAAAGGCCGTGGAACACACATCCACCAGTCCGTTCACCACCTCGTCAGCCAGCGGGATCCGCGTATCGGACGCACCGTCCCAAGGGAAAGCCATCTTCCCGTTGGGCTGGTTGTCGTTCCACTTCTTGCCGTCACCGCTCTGACCGTCCCAGCGGCAGTACCGGGTGTTCTCAGCCTGACCAACCCGAGTACCCAGACCAAAGTCGGTTGCCGCACGACGCAGCTCCTCGTTCAGCGCACCCACGTCCGGCGCGTCACCCACGTGCGCCATTGCATCACCACTCGTCTTATAGCTCGTCGCGTATTGCATCTGCAGCCCTTTGGTCTCTTTTTGCCTAAAAAGCAACGCTAATACCCCCCTCCGCCGTAGCTATCCAGCCCACCGGCACCCACATGCTCGATCTTGGAGATGAGTAGCATGCCCAAGCAGTCGATCGGATCCTTCGATGCACCCTTCTGCCCATCCCGACCAGTATGCTCGCTCATGCACCAGATCAGATTGTGCAGGTCGTCCACCACATACAGCCTCGGCTCGTTCAAGGACGTCAGTGGCTTTGTGACGTCATAACTCAGGTCCGAGTTGATCGCCGCAGTCCGCTGATCCACAGGCACACCCGGCGCTGGAATGAACGCCATGCCATCATCCTGATCGCTAGGCTCGGCCAGTAGGTCAATCAATGTTGTACCGCCCTGCTCGCTGAGTGCCGGGCTGCCACCCGCTCTAGGGTCAATCAGCCGCATGACCGGCTCCCCACGGCCAATCTCTTCCTCGATGGTCCGGAACAACTGCCGGTACTCGATCACACTCCTTCCCGCCTCCAACGTCTGCGCTGGACCCGGCTTCCCGTCCGCTTTCTCGCTCGGCAACGCCCACTCGCCGTATCCGGTAAAGTCCGGGAACTCGCGAACCACAACCTTGCGCCCATCCTCGTAGACCAGCATCCACAGGCAGTACCAGTTCCTAGATCCAGCCGGGTCGCAGACCATGTACAGCGTACCTCCATCCGGAATCTTGCTTCTAGGGATGCAGTGAGTCTCTGGCCTGAACCGCGCAAACGCCTTGCCGATGTTGTCGCTCGCCCAACCATAGGCACGCGTCAGGATCTGTCCCATCGGCGCACCAACCAGCTTGGATTTCATCTCGTCCCACGGGTTGTACGGGTTGTCCTCGGAGAAGAAGAACACCGTGGACCGATTCTGCTTCTCCAGCCGCATCACCCTAGGGGCCTTCCCTACAGGCCATGTGGGCAATCCCTGCTTCCCAGCCAGCATCTGCCCGCCATGCCACTCGGTAATCGCCGCACCCCCAGTGAACTCCTTGTACACGCTCGCCACACCCTCGAGCGGAGTCTGCGTCACCAGCAGCTTACCCCTACGTGTAACCAAACGGTACCTCAGCGTATCTACCCAGCTCTGCGGCACCAGCTCGTCGCACCAGATCAGGTCCGCCTCCCGACCCTCAATCGTGTTCTCCGACTGCGTGTAGTTCAGGAAGTCACAGCGGCTACCGTTAGGCAGGATGAAGGAGCCGTCGGTGAAGCCGTTCTTCCGGCTGTAGTTCAGGTAGTGGATCTTCCCCTTCTTGGTAGCCTTCAAAGCCACCGGCAGGTACTGATAGATCGCAGGCTGCTGTACCGTCACCGACGTCGCATTGCTGGTGTGGCAGCAGAGCACGTTGCAGTTCTCCTTCGAGAGTAGCGTCTCCACCACCCGCCTAGCGGCCCACAGGGTCTTCCCAGCCCGGTTGCCACCAGAGATCAGCAGCTCAGAGCACTCAGCCCACACCTTGTTCGCCAGCTCCCAGTGGTCCGGAACGAAGCCGTAGGTGAAGGGATCCGCCTTCTCCAGCAGGCACAGTTGTGTCCGCTGCTCACGTAGCTCCAAGGCTCTTGGATGGTCCGCACGGACCTTGGGGATCACAGGATGCTGCGGCTGCTCGTTCCACCACGCGATGTTGCACTTCTCCCGGCAGAAGCGGTTGGTCTCCTTGTCAGGGATGAACGACTTGGAGCAGGTCAGGCACTTGCGAGCAGGGCGGTTTGCAAAGTTTTTTCCGATTGGGGAATGCGTCACCGTTGAGCGCCCAGCCGAATGCTCGACCCCCTCCCCCCCTATGCCTGACGCATCTGGTATGACCGACTCGGATTCTTCACGATGATACTCGCTTATGCTTGGCATCAGATCCTCTCAATTGAATATAATACCTATTGTGAGTGGCTGTCAGGAGCCTTCGGGAAGCACCTCGGCGTTGGTCTCGACCTCGACAACGTCGGCTTGGTTCTTGGTGCCCAGCTCCTTCATCAGGTCCCGGTGACTCGCCGTTAACGATAAAGAAGCGTGTATACTGGTGGGTTGGCCCTTTAATGTGTTTAACTTATCAATGGCCACAGCCAGCGATATGGGTAAAGTCCTACTATCAATCTCCTCTATCGCCGTATCCGCTAGTCTTCTGGTCCCTTTCCAGATGGCCACCTCGAGGAACCCTGTGACGTCTGTCCGCCAAGCCTCTTCGTTGTCTGGGTAGTCCTGTGGCACCTTGACGCCTCTAACCAGCTTGAACGCGGTGCCTTGGCATAGGCCGGTCTCGTCCGAGATCTTGGCGAGTGACTTGTTGGTCAGAACACCTTCCACGACGGTGTCTGCGATGTCTTGGGTGAGCTTGGAGTTGTGATGCTGTCCGGGGTGATTGGTGACCTTGTAGTCGTGTTCTTCGGCTAGGGCCTTGATCTTATCCGCTAGGGCCTTCGGACAGCGTGGATCGTCACGCAGGGCCCAAGAAACCATGTTCCGGTCCGTGTTGGCCAGCTTGGCTAGGGTGACCTGCGAGACTGCCTTGGTGGGCTTACCCATTACAGCGTGAAGTTGAAGTCACCCCAGTGTCTGAGTTTCTCGATCGGGGTATACATGTACTGTTTGACCCCAGCAAGTGTGAGACGGGCTGAGGCAGCGTAGTCCTCGGAGAGGTAGTCCTTGCCCTTGTCACACTCCAATAAGAACGGGAGCCACAAGGTCGGGAACATGCCGGACATCTCGTCGTTAGCCCAGTCTATGCGATAGGGGTGTGGCACGGCATCAGTGGCTAGTATCTCTAGGGATTGCTCTAGGGCCTTGCGAGGTATGGCTACGGCACCAGAGGCGAAGAACAGGATGGGTGTGAGGCTGGGCTCATACTCCAATGGAGTAGCCTCGGGCTTGGGGCGATAGGCTGGCCGGGGAGGTAGTGCCCTGCAGGAGTAGGGCATGCACACTGCAGATTGGTGCTTGTGCGCTAAATCTGCCATGATCATCAGATCCGCAGTGCCGAACTGGATGTCGTGGTCTAACTGGATCCAGACGTCCTTGTCGTCATCCAAGAAGAACTTGGTGGCTCTACACCTAGAGCGAGAGATTAGCGCATCCTCTCTGATAGTACGCAAAGCAGCGTAGCGAGTACGTTGCGCAAAGTAATTAGCGAGATCTATCCAAGAGGTGAGTACCGCAGAGTGCATATCACCATATGCATAACAGGTGACATGTACCGACGGTAGTTTCTCGATTATATCCACTGATTTGATCTTATTAGACATATATACTTAGAGTATAACTATACTTAGTTCATTACCTTCTCCATCATTCTATGCAGATAGGCTTCCGGCACTATCTTGATCCTCTCGAATCCTCGGATCATCGGCTGATAGGATGGGTCACTGTCTGACATGGAGAACCTAGCGGCTACCTGTTGTGGCGTAGCACTACCAGATCTAACGCTACGGACTACCCAATCCCGGTAGGAGGGTGGTATCATGCGCAGTGCGTACTCTAGCTCTTCCATGTGATGCTGTTTCTTGGAGCGGTAATGCCCCTAGGAGGCGTTTTGTTCTCTGGCGAGGGTCACCATAGCGCAGCGCATCTCCTAGGGGCCTGTAGAGTCTTAGAATAGGTTGTCGTCTATCGGGGTTTGGGTAGCTGCAGGACGGGGGGCCTTGGTCGAGTGCTTCCACGAGCCGATGATCGGTCCACGTTCACCTCGATCACGGGCTTCCTTGGAGACGCCTTGGACGATGAATCCATCGTTGCCGTACTTGTCGGGTCCACCTTTGGATTCCAGAAGAGTTACTTCAAGGAACTTACCGGTCTTACCCTCATACAGATACTGTTTATCTACTTTGCTGACGTTAATGTTGCATCTGATCATGTTATGTTATGTTGTGTTGTTTACGAATCCTGCAATAGCGCAGGTTCAAATCTACAATAAGCACCTTCGTAGTGGCAGGTCACCAGTCCACACTCGCCGTCTCGTTGTTTAGCGATTGATATGGTTGCCTCACCTCTTGGTTCTACTCGGTTGCGATCTAGGAGGAGGACTGTGTCGGCATCTCGTTCGATTTGACCAGAGTCTGCTAGGTCACTGAGTCGTGGTTTACGTCCCTTCTCCTTTTCCGATTCACGGTTGAGCTGTGCGAGGGCTAGCATAGCCACTCCGGTCGAAGCTGCACAAGCCTTCAGCGTTCCGGATACCTCGGCCACCTCGTAGGTTCGTTTCTCGTAGCGTCCGCTTGCGCCGATCTTCTGGAGGTAGTCCACGATGACCAGCTTGATGCCATGCTTCCGGACAGCTCGTCGGATGGCTGAGGTTACCGTTCCGATCTTAGCCCCGGCGGATAGGTCTAGGAAGTGGATCGGGGAGTTCTTGACCTTGATGTTGGCCGCTTGGATCCGGGCCATGTCGTTGTCCTTGAGCTGACCCGTCTTGATCGACTGCATGGATACCCCGGAGATGCACGAGACGAGGCGTCTGGTGATGGCATTGGTGGACATCTCGCAAGAGACGAACAGGGTCGGCACTTTGTGGATGACCGTAGCATTGGCCACGATGGAGGTTCCCATGGCTGTCTTTCCGATGCTGGGACGTGCGGCGACTAGGGTAAGCTCGCGGTATTGCAGGCCATCGAGCATAGAGTCGAGCTTGGGTATGCCAGTCGGCACGCCGCTCAGTTCGCCATTGCGCTTCCAACGTTCCTGTGTGGCTTCGATGAAGCTGACGATGGCATCCTTGGCACTGCAGGAGTCGGTCTGTGGTGCCGAGTCTAGGACCATGCCGGATTCCACCTGTTTGAGCACCTCGTCGATGCTGACCGCTGAGTTGCCGGAGCCTTCAATGATCTTGGATCCGAGTTCCCTCAGCTTACGACGTAGGTGCGCCTCGCGTATGCCGTCCGCGAAGTAGCTGACCATGCTGGCTGATGGACATGCGGACATGGCCTCCGCCCAAGTAGCCATCGGGATCTCCAATGAACCGTGGGCTTTGTTCCACTCCTTGGTTAGCCTCTCCACGGACGCCGGTTGGTTCTGGCGCACCAGTCCGGCTATAAGCTCCAGAGTGAACCTGACGTCCTCGTTGACCAGCATCTCCGGCTGAACCAAGGAGACCACCTCAGATGCCACGTCCGTGTCTCCCGAAAGACATGCCCCGAGGATTCCCAGCTCATCCTTGGGCGCGAAGTAGGCGTCCGAGTTCATCCCATGGCCTCCATGAGAGCAATCTGCTCCGCCGTGTACTTGCTGGTGTCCGGTGCATGGCGTTGGAAGAGCTGTGGTGCGCTTGCTTTGCCACGTGCCTTGTCGATCTCGCCGTTCCAGTTGTTCAGTAGGGTGAACGGATCTCGGCGAAGGTATGGATCACCCGACAGATACCATCGCTCCAGAGCGTCGATGTCCTCGGGCGGAGTGTTGAGCTTCAGGACAGACTTCAGCGCCCGGATTTCCTTCTCGCTCCACTTGGTCGTGGGCCGACGCTTGAACCAAGATCCGATGCGTAGCCTGAGAGTCTCAACCTCTGGATCTTCATCCGAGCCCGTATGGTTTAGAGTATTACTAGGAGACGGAGACGGAGAGCATGCTTCTGGCATATGCGGTGGCATCTCTTTGGCATCTGGGTTGGCACTGCCATGCCATCGCAAATTGGCGTTTTCTGTCTGTTTCTTCCTGTATGACGCCTGTTTCTGCCTTTCTTTCTCAAGCCTAGCGTTCCTCATGCATCCTTCGGCATCCTTCTCGAACTTCTCTTGGCATATGGCTTGGGAATGCGGTGGCATTGCCAGAGTCATGCGGTCGAAGTCTGTTTGGCTTACGTAACCTTTAGACCATTGGACGCAGAGAAGAGCAATGTAAGCTCCTCGCTCCTCGTTGGTCATCGTCATCGTCCCGGACAGGAAGTCGTCCGCATAGAACTGGAACGCTGGGGATCTCTTCTTCTCGCTCATGGTATGAAACAAAAACCCCAGTCCAACCAACAACGTTCGCACAGGTGCACCGTGGAACCCATTGGGAACCACATACCTTCGTTGCTGGCTGGACTGGGGGCTTTGTGTGTCATGGTGCTCGGGGTGCGAATCCCGGTTCCAATCGGAACAGTTCTGAAATATTACCTCCTCATCAGGTTGTCAATCTGGGCGTCCGTGAGCTTGTACTTGGGCGGTTGGATCCAGCCCTTGAGAATAGCCCTCTCGACCAGTCTAGGAGCGTCGTCCAGCAGCTCCCTTACTTCCGAGTCTGAGAGCTTCGGGTCGCCTTGGACTTCGTTTCCTCGCTTTTTGCTATGTAATGCCATGTTGGGTAAACCCCTCGCTTCGGTGTCTTGATTCTAAACTGTTTTGCTGCGATCAGCCCGGCATGCACGCCTCGGTTGAGGAGTCGATTGGCCTGCGTCCGGGACAGTCCCCACACTCTGGCGTATTCATCTGCGAGCATCCAGCCCGGAGGCACAGGCTCGGAGCGATTGCTGACCGCATCCCGCAACGATTTCAGAAGCTTGGCAGAGTCCATTGCTGCTCGTTCTGTGGCCACTGGTGGAGATACAGTTGCGCGGTTGTGTCAGTGTACTCTCCGAATACGATGCCGTGGCTCCACGCCAACGTGGACCGTCTTCGGTGGGCATACTCCATAGCAGGCAGGTCAGCGAGCGTACCCGGGCTGAATGCCACCGGGTTGTCTGAGCGCCTCCCGTACGCGATGCCAGCTCGATGAGCGTGTGCGACGACGCAGTTTCCGAAGGTCTCGGCGGAGTCTCTGAGATAGTTCTCTCCGTAGAGCACCCCGTGACCCCACTTGTAGCCTCCGAGGCTGAACCAACAGTCTGGTAGGACTCCATACTTCAGGATCTTGACCCGGCAATGCTTCTCGATCGGTGCCATCATCTTCTCCCAGACTGCCTCAGCGAAGCCACGGATGACCGCGTTGTGGTGGTTGAGGTATTGTCGTGCACGCTCGTCATGGTTCCCGATGGTGAACACAGTGGGCTTGAGTGCGTTGAGGAACTTTGCACCTTCACCGATGTCGTCGAGGTAGTCGTCGGCAGCATCGGCTTGGTTGGGGTTGCCTAGAGATCCTGCCCGGAGTGCGGCCAGATCGTAAGCATCGCCAAGATGGATTACCTCATGCGGCTTGTAACGCTCACGGAAACGAAGGACTGCTTCCAGAGCTTTTGGATTGGCTCGCGAACCGTGGGAACAGCCGATGGCCATCACCCGTTTGCGGGCCTTGCTGATGTTCACGAGCAGTCTTATTCAAGATTGGCAAGCAATTTCCAAGCTTATTCAGGGAAACCGTAGCACTCTTGAATAGTGGCGCAGACCATCGCATATACCTCCATCAGGGCCTGCTCCGTACTTTCATAGTTGTGTCCGTACTTCACCCTGGACCGTAGCATCTCTCGGATCTCATCCAGTGCCATCCTGTACTCCGTGGCGTGGATCGCGTCGTAGTGGAATGAATCCTCATCTGGAAGGTTGAACTTCAGGGTTGCTTGCATGTTTCGCTTCTAATGAATTGGGATAGTCTTGCTGGGTGATACGATGGTGATTTGATGACCTTGCCTGCATTATTTCGAGCAATCCACTTGTCTCCTGATTTGGTGAACGTTAGATCTCCAACGTACTTCTCGTGTGTTAGTTTTTCACCGTCAGTCCAGAACTTGGACATGTTCGAGTTATGCACCTCAATGAATGCATTCTCTATATCTAACGGATGAAAACCTGCGGACACTGCTGCCCCATAGACGACATACAGTAGGTCTGAAACTGCATCCAAGTAGTCTGTCAGATTGTCAGACGCAGCTAGCTCTTTAGCTTCTTCGAGTATCAGGTCCACACGCAGTTTGATTGTCTCAGCGTCTGGAAGCACTTGATACGGTGGAGTCTTTTGCCCAAAGGACTTCATAAACTCAATCACCATCACTTGTTTGTTTGTATTTCTCATTGTTTTGTAACCATTACTGAATCTCCTTCTGGAATCACTATTGCAGCTCTGATGACGCAATGATTGGTCAACAGGATTGGCTTCTCGTAGAGCGCAGACGTGGCCAGAGGCTCGCTTCCGTCTAGCGTGTATCTGATTGGAACTGCACCAATAGGTGACGACAACCTGAGCGTCGCTGGAAGTCTCACGCTGATACGATCACCAATTACGTCTCGTCCATTGATGCTGACTCGGACGTTGCGTTGGAACCTGACCTTGAACAGAGCAGAGTGACCACTGCTACTCTCGACTTTGTATGTGCCAGCGTCGGCCTCTTGTGCGGCTGGGATCTCAAGGACGCGGTTGGTAGCTCCCGGGATTGTCTGCCCACCCAGAGACCACTGGTAGTCCTCAGCGGTGTGCGGTGCCTCTAGACGCAACGGCAGGTTCTCCAGCGCGATCTGAGCCGATGCGGAGAGGGCAACGCAACTGACGAGTAATCCTAGGAGGTTCATGTAACAAAAACTGGTCAGTGTTTGTTTCATGGCTTGGCCTCCTTGGCTCGTTGCCAGTCCATGTAAGTGAATGGATTGTGGTCGTTCGCCATCGCATCCCCAGCCTCCTCCAGCCGCCTAATGCGCTCTTGTAGCTGTCCGTTCTGTAGCTCCAGACACGTCATCGAACGTGCCCATTGAGGCCGGAACGTCTCGCAGTAGGACGAACCGCAGCGATAGCCTTGGATACCGTTCTGCTGGCGATCCGCAGGTAGACCGCAGTATGGGCAGATCATTTTGTTGGGCTCACCGATATGATCGCTCATGGCTTGGCCTCCACGATTCGCAGCACCTCACCCAGCGCCTTGCGGTCTTCTGAGATCCACTTTTCCCCGGCCAGCAAACCTTCGAGCTGTTCGATTCGCTCCTTCGCTTGGTCTAGTTCTTCAGCCAGTTTGTGCGCAAAGTCCGCGTCCACCACCCAGACTCCCGGGCGCGTCTGATACTCCCTGACGGTTACTCGTTCGCTCATTTGGTGCCCCTCCTGTAGCGAGCCACGGTGGTCTCGGAGACACCAAGCGCCTGAGCCGCAGCCGCAACTGTAACCTCGCGAGGTAGTGCCCGGATCTTGTCCGCGATATGTTTGGCAATGCTTGGCCTACCTATCTTGCTGGGCCTGTAGCCAACCGGGTTACGCAACTCGGCCAGCTCCTGCTCCATGCGACGCGCCTCGGCGATCAGGGACGGCATCGGCAGCTCTCGGCCCAGCAGCCTGAAGGTGTGGTTGTCTGTGCGTGGTGTGCTCATGCTCCCATCCTCCCGAGTACGTATCCCAGTGTCATCAGGGCCACTACTCCCCAGAGTATCAGGGCCATCTTCAGGTTTTGGTTCATGGCTTTTTCCCACGGGTGTTCTTGTTGCGTTTGAAGGACAGCTTGCTGCGGTGCTCGAAGGCTTTGAGTTCCTCGGCAAAGGCTGGGTCTGTCAGGCCGCGCCTCTGGAGCCAAGCCTTGTACTTCGCGTTCATGTACTCTTGAGAGATCATCGGCTCCGCAGGTAGGGAGTCCGTGATCTGCATGGATGGTGGTCGTTGTCTCATTTTGCTGATTCGATGTTGTGTAGAATTGTTGTTCTGCGGCGGATTGTCATGACCGCATTGCACCAGTCAGATCTGTTGGTTTGTTTTCCAGCCTCATAGGCTTCGATGATCCTGTTAGCGTTCTCTATTTCTAGTTTGCATTGAGCGATCAATTCATCTCTATCGCTATCAAGTGCTAGTTGGTCATCGGCATCCATCTTGGACCACTCTGCAACGCTGACCGGCTCAACCATATGCATCGGAGTCCGTGGCTGTTCTCCACCATCACGCCAGTACAGATCGACAACCTCCACGCCGTTGCGGACGTATGGACCGTTCTCCGATGATCCAACCTTCCCATCGTTGGATCCTAATACTTTTCTGAAATAGTGCATGGGATGCAAAGTTTGCAGGTGATGTCCACCCCTCAGAAGTCCAAGCCGCTGATAGACTTGACGTTTTTCTTCCAGTTGCGGTTGCCAACGGGATCCGCGCTCTTGGGGCAGTAGCGGTCAGCGAGGAAGTCGAGGAACTTGCCGGGCTTGCCAGCGGCTTCCCAGCGGCGGTGATTGTTGCGGATGGTGTTCAAGCAGACCTTGCGAGCCTCGGTGGCGTCTTTGACTTTGACCGACAGGATGCCGTAGGGGGACTTTGCCTTGGCACCACCTTCGACACGATAGATGGCGTCAGCGATGCGGTTGGCGTCGAGAGCAAGAGCGTTAGAGGCGAGGACGACGAACAGGACGAGATACTTGGTAAGATACATACGAGATACTGGTTAAGTTAAGTATGTGGATCGTTGGCATCAGTGCATCATGCCGGTCTCCCAGCAGCGGGTTCCAGCGGTCACATAGTCCCCACATTCGCCGCACTCCCTGCGTCCACCACGGTAGGCCGGGCGGCACGATACGCGCTGGACCTGCTGCACTGTGCAGATGGACACATCAGCGTTGGAGTACTTGTCTTTTCCGGTCCAGACCACCTTGCCGACTATCTCGGTCTTGGTGCTGCCGTCTCGCTTAGTCACGGTCACGCTGGCTCCGGTGGTGATGTCGCCAGAGACTCGGATGCCCCAGTCTCCATTGTTGAGCTTGGTGTAGGTTGCGGTCTTTGCTGCGGTTGCGGTGGTCATGTTCTTGTTAAGTTACTTGTTGTTGGTTGCTTGCTACGGGGAACAGTTAACCACAGGCCCATCGTGTCGTCTACAGAAAAGTACAGAAATCTTTCAGCACAGTTCTGACCAATGTTTACGGGCCTGTCGTGCGTGTCAGGACTGCGGCACCTTGCGGAACTTCGCTTGGAACTCAGCCGTCCTTCGGATGAACAGCTTTCCGTTTCGCTCGTACACCGTGGCCTTCTCCTTCATCTCGCCCACTCGCAGCTCCGCCTCGCCCCACACGTCCACCACGGTGCTTGGCTTGGTCTTGCACGCCCAGAAGTCGTTCTTCGTTTTCATCGAGTTTATCCAGCAGGAATCCGATCGTGTCTTTGAGTCGCTCGTTTTCGGATGCCAGAATTGTGACCATTGCGGTCAGTTCCGTGATCCGAGAGGCAGCGTCCATACCTCACTGTAAGGGAAAGAAACACCCCGGCACCAGCCCGTTAAAACTGCTTTAAGGTCCACCTAGGAGGGGAGAAACCATGCCGGGGTCACGTACCACACGGTACGCTAAATTGATCCGCGTGGTCTGGTATGCGCGGCCCACCTATGCAACCAACCTACTAGCGTCCCCCACCTAGAACGTAATGGAGGACAAGAACTGCATCAGCCGTGGCCAGCGTGATGTCAAGCGTCGGGTACAGCTCCTCGGCCTTTCCGCGTAGCTTCCGCTTCCAAGCGGCCTGCGTATCGACCGACTTGCGGCCACCCAACCCAAGTGGCTCCTGCCAGACCTTGGGGGGCACCCGGTGCAGGGAGTAGCCAAGAGCCACTGCCGCACCCTCGACCCTGCCAACGTTCTGGAACAGGACTGCAGTAGTGCTGCTGGGGATGTTCTTGCCGGTGAACTTCGGGACCTCCTCGATCCAGAGTTCCGCGTCCGCAGTCTTGTAGGTCCTAAGCAACCCCACTAGTGCGGGCAAGCTGTCCGGCATAGGCTGCAGCCAGATAGATCCTCCGCAGTCACGTATAGCAAGGCCCCCAGAAGCGCCGGGATCGACCGCCACGAGCGTTTTCACGAGCGATCCTTGGCTAGGTAGGAGGACGCCGGGCGATGCCGTATAAGGCCAGCCAGACGCTCGTCGATGCGGTTCTCTGCGTCCTTGCGGGTCAGCCCTTGCGCCTGCATTGCCTCGATTAGCTTGGGTATCGACAGCTTGCAGGCACCGATGAACGCCTCAGAGGACAGCCCTGAGCGCCCGAACGCCTCGTTGATCTGCTCCGGAGCGATCTCGCGTGATCCTGCCCTGCTCTTGAGTGAGTAGCCCGGGATGTCCACGCCTTCCTTCACGGCCAGCGTGCAGTACTCTTTGACCTCCTCGGCCCATTTGGCAGCTACCGTGGCGAGGTTAAGGGCCTTGGCCAGCGACTCAGGCGATGCCACTGACAGATCGTCCACCTGAACCATCTCGTAGCCGTCAGCCACCTTGTTGATCTCGGCCAGCCTGACCTTGCAGTAGGTCGAGTGCTTGCACCATCCGCAGTAGTCCGAGATCCGGCACTTGGTGGTCGGATCGTTTACGGCGTCGAGGATCGGGTAGACGATAGCCTCGGCCTGCTCCCGGGTGATAGTGTAACGGCTGGCAATGCGCTTTTCACCGAACATTAGGTGAACCACAATTTCTCCGAACCCATGCGCCTGAATTAACCCTAGCGCATAGGCTGCCATCTGCTCCGCGTAGTTACGCTCGACCCATTTCAAGTCGAAGAGCTGGTTGCCAACCACGACGTCCGCAGTGCCTTGGAGGACAACCTTGCCGTCACGCAGGATGTCCACTGGCAGCTCGGACTGAATCTGTGAGCCCGTAATGATCCTCGCATGGACATAGGCATAGGCCCACTCTACAGCCTCTCGCTCCACGTCGGGTAGCATTGAGACCAGTGCGGTCTTCCCTGCGAACATCTCGGACAGCGCCAGATGCCGATCAGTACCAGCCTCGGCAGCAGCCGTGGGAGGACCGGGTTCATACCGGGGCGACTTCGCCAGCGCCGGTAAGGCAGAAGGACGTGCCGTGAAGATCATGCGGCCTCCGTGGTCACCTTGTGTGCTGCCACCGCCATAGTGAATGCCTCAGGCTTGGCGAGGATCTTCGCAGCCCGGGATTCGGACAGGTCCTTGATGGTCTCCGCAGCGGTGATCCAGCCCTTAGCGATGAGGAACTCCCGGCCAGCAGCGAGCAGGTCAGCTTTAGCCAGCAGCTCAACCACCTGAGCCTGCAACGTCAGCTTAGGCTCGTCCGCCGTGACCGCGGTAGGCACCACCTCGACGTCCACAGCCTTAGCCTGCGGTTGGGTAGCGAGCACCTGCACCGGGGATGGCTGCGCGAAGTCGGCGATCTCCTCCGGGGTATAGGTGCCAGTCACGACCTCTGGGCAGAGCATGCGAACGGCCTTGCTAATGAGCCTCGCACGCATCATCTCAGCCGGGAACTTAGCCCAGCCAGAGCCACCACGTGCAGGGAGGAACCCGGCAGCCTTGGCGTCGTCAGCGGTGTAAGCCAGCTCGATGTCGTTGCCGTCGTAGATCCACTGGGCACGAGCCCCAGCAGCGTCGAACTGCTTCCAGATCACCTTGCCACCACGCTCTCGGTACAAGGCCAGCATAGCGTCTGCACGGAGGCTCAAGCGGCCTTGGATGACGTGGTAGTGCTTGGCGAGTTCCAGCGGTGGCTTGCGCTCCACGATGCATTGGAGGGCGAGGAGGTTGCCCTGCTCGGGACGGTCTGCTCCGAACATTCCAGAGCGGCAGATCCACTCACCCAACTGGGTAGCGGCTGCCATCGGGTCTGCCACCTTGTCGTAGGTGTGCACGGTGTTCTGTGTGGTTACTGCAGGTAGGTTACTCATCGTAGTATATAGGTTTGTTGCACTGCCTTCTCGACCAACGCCTTGACCTTGAAGCCGCCTTCCCGGGCATACGCCACGAGCTTGCGGTGAAGGTTGGCGTCGATCTGCACGGTCTTGAGCGCGACCGGCCTGCGCGGTTTAGCTGTCACGGGTGAGTAGATACCACCTAGCGATCACCGCACAACACTTTTCTACAGAAATCTACGGCTTGAGCTGATTGATGCGCGTGATCTCCAGCGCACCGTACTGCTCCGGCACACCAGCAAAGTCCGTGGCGATGCCCAATCCATCACCGGACTGCTCACGCTGCACCTGATACCGGATCTGGTAGCTGGTTTCCTTCTTTGGCGTCACCAGTGCGTCGAGCGTGATGACACCCATGACGTTGCCAGCAAAGTGACCGTTGATGCTCCAAGCCTCGGTGGTCTGATCCGTTCCATTCCACAGCGCCAGCCGCGTGTTCAGCGTGTGATGGAAGACGAAGGTCGCCTTGATCTTATACTTGCCCGGCAGGAGCGTGAACGTGTTGCCAGCCAGCCTCTCCACGGTCTCGCCCTGATCGTAGGTGACTTCGTTGATAGCCCGAGGAGTCCAATCCACCACCGTCTGGTCCGCAGTGTACGACGTCTGGTCACCAGTAATGGTGGTCATGTCCGCCGTGATGGCCATCGTAGCCGACCCACCATCCTCGCCGGTGGGCAGCTCCATCGTGAGCACCGCATTACGCACCAGCAGCCCGTCAACGTCGGACCGTAGCTTGTTGATGAGCGCGTTGGATGTCTTGGGATCGTAGGCCATGTTACTGGAGCTTCTTTTGGATCATCCGCTGCGCGTCATCCACGGAACCGACTACGCCAGCCAATGAGCCATCTGGAGAGTAGACCCGCAGCTTGCTCTTAGTCTTGCCCGGAAGGATGCGGTAGCCAGACATGGAGTAGGCACCGGGTATGGATGGGTCGGGAACCGGGGCGGGCATGTACCGGATGTCCGCGCTGCTTTGCTGGAATCGTTGGCTCAGGGGTATCACATTCCCGGCATCGTCGCGGGTGATGGGGTCGGCGGATTTGATCTGGGATGGATCTAAAACAACAACGCTATCACCAACTCCCTCAAACTTGTTTGGATATTGAATCGAGTCGATTCCTAGTTCAATTAGGCCGCGAGCTAGAATGTCGGCGCTACTGTTAGGCTCCCCAGAGGATCCACCTTCGCTCGCTGCTTTGTTAAATAGTTTTGTTAACTCTGTTTTGTTTACTCCTTGATCCGACAGCAAATTAACGATCTTTCGGCCCATCCAAAACCCGGGATCGTCGTCAATACGGATTGGTTTCGCCTTCAAGAAGGCCCGTATTTCACGAGTTCCACCTCGACCAGATGCTTGCTCTTTAGTTCCGAAATGGATCCCTAGATCACCGCGCTTGAACTCTGTGAACTCTGCGCTTGTTCCATGATACACCGGCCCCACCGTATATCCAGCAGCCTTCGCCGCCTGATCCACGAGTTCCTGCGCCTTCGCCGTATCCCCAGCTTGTACCGCTGACAGGTACTCGGAGTCCGAAGGCATGAAGCGAAGGTTTCTTTCTCCAGAAACACGCTCCACCGTAGCCACTCTATCTTCTGAACCTTTGTATGTTTCAACGGTCAACCCTGACTGCTTCAAAGCATTAACAACTTCAGGAGATGTAGATTCAGGAACAACTGCAGCTTTGAACTCATTGATACCAACAGCTCTCTGAGGCTTTGCTTCAAAGTATTCAGTTGGGGCTTTGTTAAGTTTCTCTGCAAAAGCCTGAACTCGTTTTACAACATCAACAGGAACATCTTTGAAATCAGCCCTAGACAAAACAGATGAAGCACTTGTTGGACGTTTTGCGATTTTACCAACAGCTTCAGACAACCTATCCATCCTATCAAACACACTAGAAAAGACATCATACGTCGACATCGTTTCGGCAATATCTGAAAACTCCTTACTAAGTGAATCCTTAAACTCCTTCATCTTTGATGAGTCGGTCAAAGAACCACTTGCCGATCTCATTGCCTCAACCGTTGGAAGAGTAGATGCAGAGCTTGCCCTAGCTTTTCCAAGTGAATAAGTCATGCCACCTTCTTGCGCCAGCACTTTACGGGTCATTTGACCGACTAAGTTCTCAAGCGTGTAAGGCTTCTTGGTTTTTCCTGAAACAATAAACTGTTGAGGGTCAAAAACATCAGCAACCAAGTTTGTGATCCATTTATCAAACTCAGGTTTTTTGTTTGCAACTTGCTCCGTCAACCAGTCCTTGATTGCGTACCTGTCGATTTCCTTTTTCGCAGATGCAACTGTTTCCAAGTCTGATTGGAGGTATGCAGCTTCTGAAAACGGAAGCTCAGTCCCGTATTCTCCAACTCTACTGACAAGATTTCGTCTCGCCCTTTCCATCATGTTTGGATCAGAGGAGTATGGATCCAAAGCAATATCTCTAACAATGTCTCCAATCGCTATTCCTTCAGGTGTGTTTATAAAAGAACTCAAATCATCTTTGTGCTGCCTTAAAACATTCAATCTAGGATCTTTGATTGTTTCATTACTAAGAAGTCTATTCCTAAGACTTGGCTCCTGCGTTATTCTTGGAACAGCAACTCCTTGCTCAGACAAGAACGCAGCCATCACATCAGAAGATCTGCTAAGTTTGTCTATCGTTTTGGCAACGTTGTCTGGGCCTTTGTCAACAATTAGTTCGTGCGCTTTTTCACCGGTGGCAATCTCGCTCCAGCTAGTAAATCCTTCAGGAATCAGCGATTGCATCTTCTTATAAACCTTGTCACCTGCTCCACGTTTAACCGATTGGTGAGGTCTTGGCTGTCTCGGTGAGTAAACATCAGAGCTGAACACCTTGTTTCTAGGGTCCAACTGAGGATCAATCGTGGATCTGTCTGCTATTAGAGTGATGTCTCCATACCCTGTGAACGCCGTGTTTTTCTTGGTGATCCCAATGCTTGGAACAGGAATGCCTCCAAGACTCAAGGCTGCGCGAATACCTTCTTCACTGGTATTGTGCAGTGCAATGAGATCCGGATCGACGTCCGGCATGAACCTTACATCCCCCTCTTGTCGAACCTGCCGGTTGGCTTGCCCGCCTTCTTGGCCGCCTTGCGTGCGGTCGAGAGCGCGATTGCGATTGCCTGCTTCTGCGGTTTGCCCGACTTCATTTCGCGCCGGATATTGGAGCTGATCGTTTTCTGGCTGTAGCCTTGTTTTAGTGGCATTTGATTTCCTTTGTGCTTGTTCTGCGGAGTCGTAGATACCGAGGAGTTTTCCTTCAGGACCATACAACCGAAACTTGTTGCCACTGGTCAGGATCGTGAAGCCTGCACCAGACTTCCACGCCTGCTCCTCGCCCACGGATCCCGCAGGCATGAAGCGATCCTTCATCTTGCGGTATGCGCTCTCGGAGAACTTGGCCCTGAAATCAGACGGATCCATCTGACCCATGCGATCCAGTCGGAAGCTGTGAATGAACTCGGAGCCACCTTTCTCCAGTGAGTTCATGAAATTCCCAAAGAACTCAGCCTTGTCCGGACCGAAGATCTTGCGGCTAGGTATTGCGTTCTCTTTGCGGTCGAGGTTCGACAGATAGGCGTTCAGTTCACCAAGGAACTCACCAACGTTGCTCCATAGGCCGCCAACGGAGCCGTCAGGACGGATGGATCGTTGCAACGATTTCCTAACCTGAGTCAGGTCGATTGCTCTGACGTAGGAGTTGTTCTCCTTTGACAGCAGCAGGTTATACGGAAGCACCTCGCGGAACGTCACTCGCCTTGATGCGTACTTAGTGCGCCAACGCTTTGATGTGGGATCCTGAACCTTCTCGGTGGCCGGGTAGTACTCAACAAACAGCGACCGTCCTTCGTTGATGCTGCGATTGGTCATCTCCAACCGCTGCTGCATCTGAGACGACACCGAAGAACCCTTGATGGCGTCCAACTGCTCCGGGCTGAGATCGCCGACCACCTCGCCATTGATGTCGATTTTGGCACCGGGCAGGCCGTCGATGATCTGCTTGAGCGCCGTGACGTCTCGGGTCTCACGCTGCAACAGCTCGCCATTGGTCAGCAGACGCACCTCCCCGGTAGGCAGACGCTCAGCGAATCCACCACGGACCGCGTAATCCGCCGCCACTGGATCGCTAATGGCCTTCTGGTCGATCTTGAAGGACTTCTGGTAGTCAGCGTTTAGCAGAGCCTCGTCGATGTTTTCACGGGCCTTCAGAAGCCTTCGCAGGGCAGCGTCAATAGCTGGGGAGGCGTTCTTGATCTCTGGGAACAGCACCGAGTCCGTTGGTGTGATGCCAAACGTGCGCTCGATGAGTTGACCGATCTTTGACCCAACACGGCTTGCCTCCTGAAGAAGCAGCATGTCTGTGAAGTTCTGCCGCGTAGATCCGAACCCGCGCAGGAATGCGTCTGGCTTCTGAGACGACAGGATCCGGCCCACCTGCTCTGCCGCCAGTTCCTCACCAACATAGACCGCACGGTCAGAAGCCGTCGGGTTGGCCGATATGACGTTGGCGCGTGCGTCCTCCGGCAATTGTTTGACGTAGTCGTTGAAGAGCTGCTCGACCTTGGCTGGTGAGTATTGCCCCTCGCTAACCAGCCGCACCGTGCCGTCCGGGTTGGGCACATAGGCTCCGGTAAGGGTCTCGACAAATCCGGTGACGTCGCCTTGGAACTGCTTGGTCTTTGCCAGTGCGTGCAGCAGCTCGTGGCCCAGCGTGTAGATCGGGCTGTCACCCTTCACCTTGGGCATCGCGTCCACGTTGATGAGGATGCGCGGAGTGGCCGCATTCTCGTCAGGGACAACACCGCGAGCCGTGACACCAGCACGCTTCTTGAACTCGTCACCTCGCAGGATCTCTACACCAATGTCTCCGCGAGTGCCTTTGATGAGGCTTTCCAGATCCATCAGGTTGGCCGCAGTGTCAGTTCCGAACCGCTCTTGGACCGACTGATAGGCCGCCTTCTTCTCCGGTGCCAGCGTGTCAACGTAGGTGTTCAGGTCGTTGAGTCGTGCCGCCTTTGCCTCGCTACCGGTCAGTGTCTGCAGACCACGAGCGCCAAGAGAACCAAGAGCACCAGCCACACCTCCGGATCCAATTCCGGAAGCAGCTCCTTCCTCTCCGCCAGAAAGATAACCAAGAGCACCACCAAGAGCAGCGCCTTCCAGCGTTCCAGCAGTTCCTGCAAGTGCAGTGCGTAGTGCAGCGTCTCCACCATAACGTCCAATGGTTCCGATGATCCTTTGCCGCATGTTGGCCTCTGGGATAGCTCCAACAGCCTCCAAGGCCCCAATACGGGTCGGTGTCATGCCCATCTGAGCACCGGCAGATTCCAGAGCGCGTCCAACGTCGGTGGCAGCTTCTGCAATGAACGGCACCGCTCCAACCGCTCCGATTGCAGGGCCAACACCTGTAGCCGCCAGAACGCCAGACGTGGTTGCCGCGCCGCGCAGGGCCTCTGGAGAGATTCCAGTGGCTTCTGTGACAAACCTTCCGGTAGCAGCAGAAAGACGCTCCACGGGCTTTGATATAGCTTGGACACCCTTGCCAGCGACTCCAACAGCTTTTCCAAGAGCCTTGGCAGCCACCTTCTCGGCTCCCAGAAGCTGACCAACACCCGGGACGAACATGGTCGGATCAGCAACCATGGCCACACCCTGCACGAACTCAGGGTTTAGATCCTCAGGCTTGAACATGATCGACATGTCGCCCTTAGCATACGCATCGAGATCCTTGTTGAATTGACGAGCCTCAAGGAACTGACCGTATCGGTTCTCAAGCGTTCCGGTTCCGCTGATGAGGTTGTTCAGCTTAAACAGTGCTGAGTCTGGATCTTGAGACTGAGCGACCAGCCCGTACAACTGAGCGGTGCCCTGAGCCAAGCCTTCAACATAGTTCTTGGGATTGAACGCCGCTCCAGTAGTCAGTGCAGCCTTACCAGCAGCTCCAGCGGTCTGGACTACCGTATCGGCAGCGGTCAGCAGGCTTTGTAGCCAGTCAGTCTGTCGCGTCTTGTTGTAATCCTCGAAGAGCTGATACTGCTCCTGCGTAGGCGTGAAGTTTGGATCCTGAAGAGCGTTGGCAATGTCCTCACCGGACAACTTAGTATCCAGCAGGCTTTCAACGCTCCCTGCCGATTGTGGTCCTAGCAACGAGTCGATGTCAGCCTGAGATAGTGTCATTGGAGAGCGCGGAGTTCTTGTTCTGCTTGCTGACGAGTAATTGATCCAGACTGGAACCTAGCCCTGATCGACGCCACACGAGGGTCGGATGCGAGTTGCGATTGCTCTGCCGTAGTTTCTGGCTGAGTAGATTTCAGGCCAATAGCTTTGGCTTTCAACTTAAGACCAGACTCAGCTCGATTAAGAATAGAGTTTAACGCTGTTATGTTAGACTCCTTAAGCGAAAACAGCTCAGTCGGGTTTCTGACGATTGAATCAAGAATTGCCTGATCTTTATCTGAAACCACTCCTTGGCCTATGATTTCAGGCCGCAGCTTTGCCTTTGCTGCATTTACGAGCTGTGCCGCTTCAGCTTTAACTTGAGGGTTCTGCTGCTGCATTGCCCCCATGTTTGCAATCTCGATCAGCCTTTGAATCGTAGTCTTACTGTCCAAAACGTTGGCGTACTGCTCTCGGAAGTCAGAAGCCTCCTTGTCTGTAGGAGCGATTCCCTTGTATTCTGGGAAGTCGATCGTCAAAGCACGTTGCCTAGCAATGTCTGATTGGGTTGGCGTCTTCTGCTCAACCAGCTTCCTCTCGCCGCCCATCGAGACAACAGTTCCAACACCGGGAACCTCTTCGGTTGAAACCTGAGGCAGCTTTCCAGCAGCGATAAGGGCCTTGTCCAGAGACTCAAGACTCTGCACCGGCACACCCATGCTGCTGAACATGGCAATCGCATCAGACCGGATCTGTTCCGGGGTGCGTTTAACCGGCGGAAGCCGTTGGACGTCCTGCATCGCAGAAGGCTCACCAGCGCCCTGAACCGGCAAGGGTTGGAACTGGGGCATCTCAGTGGGGATTTGACCAAGACCAATAACCGCATTGCGCTCGGCTTCACGTTGCTTGGCCAGACGATCCGCTTCTGAAAGTTGGAGATTACCCAACGCAATCTGCTGCCGTTTGAGCTGTTGTTGAAGATCTTGTTCTCCACGCTGCTGATACTGCTGGAGCAACATCGCGACGTCACCAATGGCTGCCTTTTTCTTCGCAAGGCTCATGTCTCCGAACTTGTCACCGATAGCCACCATGCGGTTGAGCATCGAGCGATCGGCCTGAACCTTCTGCGTAAACCGATTGAGATCCGCCTCGCTTACACCGGGAGGCAACTGGCCAGTCTCGTAGTAGTTCTGAAGTGCCTGATAGCTAGGATCACTCGCCAATGCCTGCTGTGCCATGCCGAAGAGCGTCTCTCCAGTTTGGATGGCAGCCTCGTTCTGCGCCTTGTTGTCCTGATACCGCTGGATGGCCTGACCGATACCAGCACCAAGCTGCGCGATGCCTGCCGCTAGGTTACGTCCCGGAGCGGTGGCAGCCTCCATGTAACCGGGCGGAAGTACCGGCTGTCGCATTCCGGTGTAAGGTGTCGAATATCCGTAGGTGGCCATAACTAGTCCTCGTGCTGATCGTGGTATGCTGCCTCGCGAAGTCTCAATGAAATTGCCCGCATAAGCGACCAACCGCCCACGATCCACGCCACGGTTAGGATCATGTCGTTGCCGCACTGCCGGATGACGTCAGCCACTCGCTGCTTCCAAGGCTCGTCAGACGTCTCCCAAGCCACAGAGTCCGCGTAGGTGTTGGTGATCGACGCAATGACCGGCTGAAGCCTCCAAGCGTGTTGCAGGTAGAACGGCGTCGAGTACAGGGCGTTCGCCGACATCAGTACCCGCAGCAGGTTCTCCGGGTTGTAGGCCGTGTCCCCGTCGATGAGATCGTCGATCTGATGGCAGTAGGCATGGAAAGACACCACAAAGGCCAAGGCGTCCGGATGCCCGTGGCAAACCTCTTGATAGATGGCGACAATCTCCTTCATGCCGGGACGAAGTCTGTAGCCGCACTGCTAGGCTTGCCACGCCAGATCTCAAGGTTTGAGAAGATCGAGAAGCTGTGAACCTTGGCCCCATGCACAGCCCCAGCAGGAACGTGTCTGGTCCATCCTAGGTTCCTCGTGCAGAGCGTCCTCCGCTTGTTGCCCATCATCCACTCGACGTTTCCCAGCCAGTGCGTGATGCGTGAGTCGCACTGCTCGTGTGTGTGGAGCGGTATGATCTCTCCTTTAGGGCAGAACCAGACCTCCAACTGCCAGTTGAACAACCGAAACAGTTTGATTCCTACGCATCGCTGGAACCTTACGATCACAGGCTTTTGCCAAGGTACTTCGCACCAGACTCAATGCCTCCGATGATGTCCTGCTTGAGCTGACTCTTCATCTCGTCACGTTGGTTCAGAAGGCCGCCATACTCCCCCATGATGCCGCGCCCCATGTTGGGATCCATTCCGAGCTTCTTGATCTCTTCGTCAGAGTATCCCTGCTCTTTGAGGAACTGGATCTGACCGTACTGCTGGTCCAGACCCTGAGCGTACCGTTGCAGCCCGGAAGGTCCTTGAGACATGGGCATGCTGGGCGCTTGGTATGGCTGACTCATGCCGTACCGACCAAATCCACCTCCGACTTGCTGTGAGTAGCCGTAGTTCATAGTGATCCTGCAGCACCGATGCCCGCACCGATGAGAGCCGTGGTGTTAGCCGCGCTGGCCGTCCGAGCCGCAAGCTGCTGTTGAGCGTTTCCACCATAGATGTCCGCAGCGTACTGGCTTTCCGGGTTGAACAACATTCCCGGAGCCATGCCCTGAGCCTGACCAAAGGCACCTTGGGTCATGCCGAACGCCTGCGAAGGACGTCCAAGCACCTGCTGGAAGACGTCGCCGTAGACCGCCTGCTGCGCCCCGATGCCCTGCATGGCCTGCTGCTGACGTTGCTGCTGCAATCCAGCACCCATGAGTTGAGACCGCACCGCTTCCTCGACAGCACCACGAGGACTCTCAGCCAGCCCACGAGCCGCAAAGGCAGCCCGAGTCTGTTGCTGGGCCATGCGCTGCTGCTCCGGAGTCAGCCTAGAGCCAGCCGCCAGATTGGACTGGGCCTGAGACGCCAGCATGTCCGCCAACGCTGCAGCCTGCGGGGAGGACTGTTGTATGGCTGCACGGGCACGAGGACCCAGCTTCTCGATGTCACCGATGTCACCCTCACGCGAGATGCCACGGGCCTGCGCCTCGGTCTTGGCAAGCTCCGGGGCCATCTGCCCATAGATCGCGGTGATCTCAGGAGCAAGCTGCCGAGCAATCTGCGCGTTCAGGGCAGCAAAACGTGGCGCGTATTCCGCCTCAGCCGCATAGCGTGCCGGGGTCAAGTCAATCTGCGCCTGCAACGTGTCTCGTGTCTCCTGCCCGTAATTCCGAGGCGGAGGTGCTTCGATGCTAGTTCCCATAGATCTTTTCTCCTGTCTTGTAGACCGCTAACGCTGTTCCGAAATGCCGGACTTTGCCATGCCTAACCCCGAAACTTGGTAGGCTGGACGACTCTGGACGACGTCGGAACATCTGTGCGAATGCCGACATCAGAGCAATCGGATGATCCCCGGCGATCTGGTCCCAATACCAGAAACGCCCATGCTTAGTGGGTTCCTGCCATCGGAATGACTCCACCTGCATCTCCTCGGTAGGCCAACCAATGACCACGGCCTTAACCTCTCCGTGCTCGTCCACGGCGGCGACGAGTTGGTTCCGTTCCATCTGGAACATGAGGTAGTCCTCCAGAGCTTCCTGAGTCCACCCCGTGAAGTTCCCCGGGAGCTTCTTCCTGATGTACGTTGTCAGTTTTTCGAGCATCAGTTCCAGAGGCTGAGGTTAAAGGCTCGCAAGGCAAGGATGGCGTCTGTGGTTGTGGTGTTGACCCAGAGGAGTCTCCAGAGGATTTGGGTCGGAGTTGGGCTAATCGAAATACTCGCACTCTCATAGAGAAATGTTCCGCTGGTTCCGTTTGCGTCTATCACACCGCCGGGCACATCAGTCCACGCTCCAGCGTCAGCCTTGTACTGCAGCTTGAACCCCACCTGCCCAGACAGGTTCCCAGTGCAGTTTATGCACCAGAATGCGAGCTGGAAGTTTGTCGGGTTAAACTGCGTCCGGAACACCGAGTAATCCAACGAGTCTGGGTACGGCGTGTTGTTTGCTGCTGAAGGAATCGGAGTCGCCCCACTGTATGACGCCCCAACACTGTCCAGAACACAGAAGTCAGCCCGATACTTGGCAGCTACCGTGTTGACCAACGCCCCGTCCTGAAAGGCCAGCCCAGTACCAAGCGGTATCTCTGACATGGTAGCTGAGGATCCGGTGGGATTGCCCAGCAGCCTCGACGCAGCCACAGGAACAATCTTGGCGTAGGCTACCTGACCATTGGTGATCTCGATTCCACCGGCACCCGTGAAACCCAGCCCCCCGCTGACCGTTAGCTCCTCGACATCTCCAGAACCAGACGTGTCCCTTCCCAGCAGCCGATCCGTGCCAATGGCTTGGATCTTAGGAAACGTGACTGCTCTCGAAGCAAGTGCCGCAGTGGTTACAGATCCTGCAGCCAGAGACAACGAACCGCCGTCCACGGTCCCATTGATGTCAATCGCCGGGTTGCCCAGTAGGTTCAGCACAGTCGGATCCAGCACGGTGCTCGAAGTCACCGTCGTACCGGGAGTTACTGTGACGTAGAGAGGCATCAGCTAAACTTGATCGCCTTGAGCACCAGCCGCCACTTACTGCGATTCACCTCGGTTGTGGCTGCCGTGTACTGACCGTTGGTCTTGTTTGGTACTAAGATTGAACTGTGGGTTGTCGTGATGCAGTTGATCGACGTCGAGTCTACATACCTCCCAAACGCAGGCGTCTCCACCTCGTTGGTGTCGGAAATCACGGAATCCAACAACACCAAGTCGTTCTGCGCGTAACTAGCGTCTCCACCGGCATCAACGCACTTCAGGAACCCAGTCAGGATGTCCGGAGCGCCACCCAGAGTCGTGTCCGTGAACAGCACCGTCTGCTTGGAACCACCAGCAGGCACCGAAAGCTCAGACGACGTCCAAGTCTTCACAGACGCGCTCAACGTACCGGCATCACTAAGCGCAAGACCGGATCCCACCGTGATCTGCTGAACGTCGCCGTTGGTGGTAGCATTACGCCCGAGCAGCTTCTTGGTGGTGACCTCAAACAGCTTGGCCTCACTGACGCCTCTGGAAGCGATCTGAACCGTATCAGAACCACTGAACTCAAGACCACCACCAACGCCAATCTGGGCTGCATCGCCGGTTCCAGCAGAATCACGACCGATCAACTTGTCGGCTCCAATCTGCTGCAGCTTGGCGAAAGTCACCGCATTCGCAGCTATGGTTCCGGTCGTAACAGACCCGTCAGAGAGCGTAAGAGATCCGCCGTCGACAGTGCCGACCACGTCCACAGACGGCGTCCCAAGCAGGTTGAGCGTGGTGGCGTCCAGCGTGGTGGAATTGCTGATCGTGGTTCCCGGGGTGACTGTGACAAATAGAGGCATGGCTTAGACGTCGTTCTTTCCGTACAGACGGAAGGGTATTCCTACAACTTTAACGTTAGCGACTATCAAAGAACCGCGATCCGTGGTCAGGATTGGCTGTGCCGCGGAGGCGTGACCCTTGAGGCGAGCCTTGTGCGCGTACGACTGATGCAGCCCAGCACGGAAGCCGTTCTCGCCAGTCTTTAGCACCGGCAGCGTCGAGTAGTCCTCACGATAGGCCGTCAGGAAGTCGTCGTTGGCGTTGGACGTGTTGTACGCGCTGTATCCGTATTTGTAGTAGAGCGTCCGGTCCTTGGTGACGTTCTCGGCGATGTCCAAGCTCTCGGAGACACCATCGAAATCAACGGTGATGTCGTAGCGCGTGTTCCAATTCCGAAGTTCCAGATGAAGATCTGTCCACTGCTTGTGCTCCACAGCGTCTCCGGTGTATCCGCGGAACTCCACCCGGGTCTCAATCTGGTAGGAAGTACCAGTTGAGTTGCGATCAAATAGAGCGTCCTTGTCGAAGTTGTGGACGTAGCCCGACTCGTCCGCGAACACCAGCCGCTCGGTGCCGGAGACAATCACGCGCTCAAAGAACTTGGGATTGAGCAACTCACCTTCCCAGTACCCTTCCCACGCTTGGTTCAAGAAGTTGTAGCTCAGGACCCGGTCGTTGGTGCCATCTCCGCCTTCAGTCGGGTGCGCCAGCAGATAACGGTTGTCGAAGTATGCCGCGCAGGATCGCTCCCAGCTCGTCTCGTCGATGTCGTCCACGAGGTTCTGAATCGAGTCTGACAGCGGCAGGATCACCGACTGACTGACACCGTACTCGGTCTGCTTCAGTGAGATGATCCCGCGCTGCGATAGGAAGATCAGATCGGAGCCAGTGTTGACCACGCTGTTAGGTGCAACGCAACCGAACTCACGGGTGACCTCGGTGAGCCGAACCGCACTCAGATCGCCGTACAGGTTCTCAACCGCCAGAACTGACCTCTGCTTGAAGATGACCAGCGTCGTGTTGTTGAAAGCGGCAATGGCGACAACTCGATCATTCGTTCCGGTGTTGAGCTTGAAGTCGTTGATAACCTTGGCGTAGTGCAACGGATCCAGCACGTCCGAGACGGCTAGGAAGTCGTTGCCGTAGATCATCAGCAGCCGGTTCTGGAAGTACAGACCCTCACGGCCAGCCGGGATGTTGGCTCCTGATGCGCTGGACTTCTTGATCGTTCCAGTGCCGCTTCCGGTGATGTCCACCAGCGTGTTCGGCATCGCGATGGTGACGGTTGGCGCGGAACTGTAGCTGCCCGGGTTGGCCACATTCACCGATGTGACCTTGCCTTCACTCAAAGTCGTCGTGGCAGTTGCAGCACCACTGGAGAACGTCACTGCAGGAGCCGTCAGGTAGCCCTTGCCTTGGTTCAACACCGTGTACGTGGCAATGCCTGTTGGAGGCGCTCCGGAGGCCAGATTGGCGATTGCAGTAGCCCTCTGCGCGTCATTGAGGCTGTCGGTCTCCTCGGTGTCGCCTTGGAACAGCCGAAGCGTGTTCTCGTCTACTGGGAACACGTAGTAGATGCCGTCCAGAGCAACCGCAGATGGACCAGTGACCGTGCAGTTGCTGATGGTAACCTGATCCCCGGGAACAAGGTTGTGGTTCGGAACCGTTACCGTGTCCGCCGTAGCATCCGCAGAGACTATCGACTGTGAAGCCGGAACCCGATCGAATCCTTTGTCCAGAGCCTGCACCTCACTGCCGGAGGAGTAGCTGGACTGCATGATGAGCGGAAGACCGTCGTTCTGGTAGCTCTCCAGCCCCTGCGTGATGTCGTAGCTGGTGGTGTTGTTCTGCAGCTCCAGCCAGAAGCGGTTGGCGCTTGTCAGGCCCGTAGCCAAATCGAGCTTGTTGGTGCCAGCCCTAGCGTTGCCCTCGGTCAGGTGCAGGGTCACCGCGGTGCCGACCACGTTGATGTAAACACCGAACCCTTGGCCTGATCCTGTAGCTCCAACCCACAATGGCTTCTGGGTGCCAGTCTGACCAACGATCACTCGGTCACCCGTCTGAAGGTCAGGTGTAACGTTGAGCGTTATAGTGTCTGTCGTTGCGTTGACGTCGGTTCCGTTGAAGTAGTACCGCGCAGGACCCGGACGCAGCATGACTACCGAATCGCCGCATTGAATGAGCCGTACGTCATCGTAGAAGTCGTGGCCATTCATCGGGATCTCCAGATGGGCCTGATTAGGACGCAGCAAGAAGACACGTCCCTGACCTCCGTCCGTAGTCCTCACCACATTGGACGCAACGATAAGCGACTGCGTTCCGGTGGTCTTGTCCCGATACTTCAGCAGCGCAACGATGTCGGTGATCCCGGTCGTCGAAGAGTAATAGGTGAACGTCTGCGGATTAGGATTGGTGAACGAGTACGCACTCGTACTCATCACCGCATTGCTGTTGTCCGATGTCTTAGACAAGAGCCGGGTTCCGTTCTTGAACACCAGCTCGTTCGACACCTGATTGCAGGAGACGATGGTATTCACCGCAACCTGCGACAACCCAACCGCAGTGTTTACCGTGCTGCTGCCATCCACGTTGGCTGTGAACGTGCCATTGACCCACAGGCCACCCCACTTCGGACGCACCACGCCCCAGCGGTTCTTGATGTTCTGATCCTCAAAACGTCTGTTGATCGCCAGCGAGACGTACTTGGGAGGCAACAGATCAGCATTGATCCGTGAGTTCATCCCAATGAACCCGTCATCCTGACCAACCAGTTGAGGAATGTCTGGCATCAGCGTGTCGGTACAACGATCTGCCGCACCTGCATCTCCTGACGCGCCACCTTGTCGATCTCGTCGGTCAAGGCAGACTCGCCAAGTTGCAGGAACTCATTGCCAAGGTCGACCTTGCCGTCCACGCGAAGCATCTGGCCAGCCGCTCGGTACGCACAGATCTCTGAGAACTTGTAAGGAATTGTCGATGGATCCGCAGTGTACACCGGAGGCAACAATCGAGCCTCGATCCAGACGTACGGGAACTGGTCGAGCACCACCATCCCATCACTGTCAAACGTGTACTGGACGTTGCGCGTCTGAGGGACCTTGGCCCTCGGGTCGTTCTGGTAGACCGCGAAGATCTCGCCAAGCTCATTGGTGCGAGTCGTGCCGTCTGGAAGCTCTGTCTTGGAGACCAATCTGAAGAACGGATTCAGCACGCCCCAGTACGTCGTGTTGGTAGGCACCGTGCCAACCGAAGGAGTCGCCACGCACTGGTAGTACTGCTGCGTCACCGGATAGAGCACGATGTCACCAACCGCGTAGCTCTGGGTGGATAGCCAGTTCCCAGTGCTGCTTCCGTAGGATGGCTGCGCCTCGGCCCAATAGGCTGCGTTCAGCGTACCGTCAGGTCCACCCGTCGTCGGATCATTACCGGTACTTCCCGAGGCGTTGACGCACTGGTAGTAGGTCTGCTCAGTCGGAAAGTAGACAACTTCGTTGAGCGCGTAAGCCGTGGCAGAAGAGTATTCAGGAGCGAAGAACTCCTGCTGGACGATCGTCTGGTCCGGCCAATCAAACGCCTCCCAAGCCTGCCGCAATGCAGTGCCGATGAAGGTGCGGAAGAAGTTGGCCTCCTCAGTGGTGGGCGGATACGTCCGGCCTGTCATCTCGCAGGCTTTTCTTAGGACGTAGGAGTAGGTAACGGTCTTGGCCATAGATCACCACGCTTTGCAGGACCAATACTTCGCCGACAGCTTGGTGCCGGGATTATCGCAGCCATGACGAGCACGGAAAGAGGCTCGACGCTCCGGGATGTGCTTTTTGATGGTCATGTCCGGATCTCCGAAGCGGACCAGCCGCACCTGATCTCCTTCCTTGGCCAAGACAGCAAACTTCTTGGACTCACCCGGAGTCCGTTTCGGCTTGTTATAGCCACTGAAGCGTTGGCCTTTGTAGTTAATCACGTCAGTCCTTCGGGAGCGCATACCACCCTGCAGGCAGCACCACGCGGTTGGAGGATCTGACGCTCTGCCCCTTGGAGTCGAGCACCCAGACCCGAACTTTCACATCCTCAGCCAATCTTACCGGCTCACCGCTTGGGACCAGTATCACCCGCGTCGCGCACCCGCTGCTCATGCTGGCGAATACGATCCAGCAGCTTGTCACGCAGGCCCGGATCACGCTTGGCGTCTTCACTGGTCTGGTCCTTTCGCAACAGGTACTCAATAAACTTGAGCACCGCCAAGACCACCTGCTCAATCACGGAGCCGGAGGAGTGACAGACTTCTTCTTGGACCACACGCCCCAAGCCGCAGCAGCGAGCGTAATGACCGCGCCAACGATCTCGGGAAGCTGGTCAGCACTGACAAGGCCCTTGGCGACGAGAAAGCCACCAGCAGCACTCAGAACGTGACGGATGAGTGATTTGATCGAGTCATTCATTGGAGTCCTTGTTCTCTTTCAGCTTCTTCCGTACCCACTTGTAGAAGGCCATCACCGCGAAGAACGCACCCACCGCAGCCGTGATGAACTGCAGGATCGTGGTGAGCGTCGGAAGCAGTGAAATAATGGTCATGACACCCGCAGCGGCCAATAGTCCACCGGGGCCATTGTGAGCTGTGGCGTCCATCTTAGTACTTGCGATTGTACGCAATGAAGGTTCCAGCGGAGGCAGCCACCGAGGTGAACACCCCGGGGATCTCGGTGCCAGCAGCGATGGACACGCTGGTCGGGAAGTTGGTGATGTTACCGGACACCGCGCTAAACGTGCAGGCAGTCACGCACTGGATGCGCTGGAAGTTGCCGGTCACGGCACTAGTGTCGGTATTGGCAGTGCCGCCGTACTCACCGGCAAGCTGACGATTGGCTCCTACATTCATGGTGTTAGTTGGCAGAGGTCCAAGGCAGAGGAGGAACGATAACCGGAGGGTTAATGGCGTTCGCAATCTGCTGGTTCACGCTGGCCTCGGTAGCAGCCTTGTCGATACCAGAGTCCCAAACCCACTGCAGCACCTCGGCCTGAGTCAGGTTGCTGTACGGGATGAACTGCGAGGGATCCGGAGCGATGAAGCTGGCCGTACCGTAGCAGGTGCCGGTGTAGGTCTTGCCACCACTGACCTGCTCGCCATTACAGCGCCACGCAGCAGTGACAACGACGTTGGTGAGACTGCCTTCGCTGGGTTTAACCCAGAGCTGTTCGATAACCCATGTGATCATTGGACTTCCTTCTGTTCTTTGTTGAGTGACTCCTCTTTAGCGGCTGCCGCAGAGACGAGATCGGTGAAGAAGACGCCAGCGCGAGCTGCTTGGATGCCGCCAGCTTTGACGGCCACGTCGATGAGGTTGATGAGGACTTGAGCTTGTTCCTTGGTGATTTCGATCGTCATAGGAGCGCGATGGTAGCTAGAGAGGGTACTTGGGCAAGGTTAAGTCCAGAAGCTGGCAATGAAGTTCCGAAGAGACACGCTTGCGGGTTGACCAAGAGGCGACCCGCCGGATGTCAGTGTGTAGATGGATATTCCTCTAATGTAGACCGCTGAAGGACTTCCAGAGATTGAGAGGCTACCGCTGACATCTACAAAGTTCCCCCTGACCTTACCTCTAAACACAACAGAGGCTATGTCGTTGTCAACAGCTGGACTTCCACTTGTCCATGTTGAGTTGTTTGTCGACCATTGAAACTTAACACCGAAATCGCCTCCGTCTGGTGTTCCTCCGTTGTAATAAGGATCAGTTGCAACCTGAGCCGTGAATCTGTAATTGGTCGGGTTGAATGGGACCAAGAACTTCGACCCTTGAGTCAATGAGTACGCCTGATCCCATCCCGTACCAATGTCCGCTGGCCACCCCCAGTTGTTTTGGGTGTCTTGAATGTACAATCCATTGGGGTTGTACTCATTGCTTCCAACCGAAGGGATCAGTGAGGTTGAAAACCACTTACTAGACGATCCACTCACCAGATCCGATGCTGTCCTAGACTTGAGCGTGTTCCCCTCTTGGATGAGCACCTTGGTGCTTCCAGAGGATGTAGTTGCCGCTGGTACATTAAGAAGATCCATGAGACTTAGCCGATGACGGTGACGACGTACTGCGACGCGGTGATGGCCGCAGCGAAGGTGATGGTTGCAGTGGATGTGCTGGGCATCGACACATCAGTCAACACTACGGCGTTATCAGTGGTACGCCGAACACTGACAGTGATGTCTTGGCTGCCCATGTTGTGGGTGATTGTATAGGCATTGCCGACCACAGTCACGCTTCCATCGTTCAGAGCCACCGTGTACTTCCTGCTCAACTGCTGGAACGCGCTGTTGTTGTGGTACTGGAGGGTGTTGCTGGTGCTGTTGTAGTACAGGTCACCCACCGCACCTGTGGGAGCGGAGGCTAGGCCGGTGAGGTTGAGCTGGCCGGTGGACTTGATGCGGAGGCGTTCTAAACCGGCCGTGTCGTCATAGATTGAAAACTCTCCAGATCCAGAAACGTAATTGGACCCAATGCGGTATGTTCTTCCATTTGTCGAAGTCGAAACAAACTGCATTGAACAACCGCCAGTACTGGTCGATGACAACCTAGCCAACAAGCCTGTGCTGTTGTCGCGGATGTCCAACCTGTGTCCGGGGATGGTGCCCAACCCCACATTCCTACTGCTGTCAATATACACCGCATCACTCCCGCCCACCGCCAGCGCGAGGGTGTCGGAGTCGTTGGGCCAGTAGAGGCCGGTGTCGGGGTTGTCCGCGTTGGCGATGGTCGGTGCGGAGGCGGTGCCGTTGGTTTTGAGGAGCAGGACTCCAGAGTTATTTAAAGTCAGTTTCGTTGTTCCTGCTGTGCGAAATACGAAAGACGAAGCGTCCAGTGTTAATGATGCAAGAGTGCCAGAGTTGTCAGAATACGCAGCTATGACACCGCCACTTGAATAGTAGTTGTACAACCCACCACTTGCCGCGTCGAATGCTGAAAGTCCACCAGCCGAAACAGTGAATAATCCTGCCTTGTGATATCCAACATTTGACAGATTCCCCGAGTCGTCGAGGGTCACCGTCGGAGAATCCGCGCTGTTGCGAATCTGGATTCCTCCCGCCTTTAGGAATCTCATGTCACCCTTGAAGGTGTTGAGATCGTACCACTCGATCACGCCGCTCCTTGAGTCAGCGGTGCCGGTCGGAACGCTGAAACTCAACCGATTCGTGTGACCAGCAGTGGTTGACGCTGTCTGGAATCGCGTCTCGTTGTTGACCAAAGAATAGACGTGGAATCGGTATGCAGGCGTCAC
>Ga0315902_10001336_pt1 | contig 39649 bp, 28 predicted proteins | sample LakEriMetagenome_9_FD_203523 | JGI IMG/M metagenome (GOLD analysis project Ga0315902, IMG submission 203523) | Freshwater fungal communities from buoy surface, Lake Erie, Ohio, United States - Buoy 12 MA117 | ecosystem: Environmental > Aquatic > Freshwater > Lake > Lake biofilm | place: USA...
GTCAATAATTGAGTGTAAAAGACTAAGAAAACATTATTGACACACGCGCAGTCGTGTCGTAACTTGGAAATGCGTGCGTGACACGCCATTCCGAAGGAGACCCACTCATGACGCTGACCCGCTTTGAACCCTTCCGCGATCTGGCGATTCTGCAGGACCGGATGCACCGGCTGTTCGGCGAGATCGGGCCCCGTGACCAGCAGACGCTCAGTCAGTGGGTGCCGGCCGTCGACGTGTTCCAGAACGAGCAGAAGGAGCTGGTGCTGAAGGCCGAGCTGCCCGACCTCCGCAAGGAGGATGTGTCGGTGACGGTCGAGAACAACGTGCTAACCGTCAGCGGCGAGCGGAAGCTCGACCAGGAAGTGAAGAAGGAGCAGTATCACCGCATCGAGCGGGCCTATGGCACCTTCAGCCGGTCGTTCACGCTGCCGGCGACGGTGGATGCGTCGCGGATTGCGGCGGAGTTCAAGCACGGCGTGCTGACGGTGCGCCTGCCGTTCCGTGAGGAGGCCCGACCGCGGACGGTGGACATCGCCGTAGCGTCTTAGCCATCCCTGCGGTCAGCCGACGGTGCCGGGCACGCGTCCCGGCCCGTTGGCGCCTTTCCCCGGGGCGTGGGGTCGTGTTACGATCGCGGGCTATGTCAGACGTCGATCAGCCCATTCCGCCGACTGAGTCCAGCGCCGAACCGGAGATGACACCGGAACCTGAGGCGCGGCCCGAAGCGCAACGCATCGAAAGCCGCTTCCTGTTCGTGGACGTGGCGGCACTCCGGGCCAAGCAGTTGCGGCGCGGTGCCAAGTCGCGCCTCGAGCCGGCGCACGGTGACGTGCCGGCGGCGGGCGCTGCCTTTGCGCCTGCGCGCAAGGCGAAAGCCGAGCGGGTGGCGATGCAGGAAGTGCGGTCGCGCCTGGTCGAGTGGAACCTGCCCGACTTCAAGGCCGTCTTCGATATCCGCTGAACCCCTGCGGCTCGCCGCTCAGTCTTCCAGCACCTGAGCGGCGGCCAGCAGCGTGGCCTCGTCGAACATCCGTCCCATCAGCTGTACCCCCACCGGCAGCCCCTCGGGCGTCAGGCCCGCCGGGGCACTGATAGCTGGCAGCCCCGTCAGATTCGCGCTGACGGTGAAGATATCCTCCAGATACATCTGCAGCGGTGACCCGGTCTTCTCGCCCAGGCGATACGCCGGCGACGGAGTCGTGGGCATGGCCACCGCATCGCACACCCCGAACGCTGCCTCGTAATCGCGCCGCAGCAGCGTCCGCACCTGCTGGGCCTTCAGGTAATACGCGTCGTAGTAGCCGTGGCTCAGCACATAGGTGCCCAGCATGATTCGGCGCTTGACCTCGTCGCCGAATCCCCGTGCGCGGCTGAGTGCGTAGGCATCGCGCAGGCCCTGCTCGCGTGTCAGCGGTGCGCGGTAGCCATAGCGGACGCCGTCGTAGCGGGACAGATTCGAGGACGCCTCGGCGGTGGCAATGAGGTAATACACCGGCACGGCGTAGGCGGTGTGGGGCAGGGCGATGTCGACGAGCGTCGCGCCAGCCTCCGTCCATCGCCGCAGTGCCATCTCGAAGCCGTGCAGGATGCCGGCATCAACGCCCTCGGCCAGCAGGGCGCGCGGCACGCCGATGCGAAGGCCCGCCACGCCTCGACCGAGGGCTTCACGCAGTGGGGGTACCGGCACCTGTGCAGACGTGGCATCGTGCGGGTCGTGGCCCGCGATGGCCTCGAGCAGCAGGGCGGCATCGGCGCACGTGCGCGTCATGGGCCCCACCTGATCGAGCGACGAAGCGAACGCGATGAGCCCGTAGCGGGAGACGCGGCCGTAGGTCGGCTTGAGGCCGACCAGGCCGCAGAACGCCGCCGGTTGCCTGATGGACCCACCGGTGTCTGATCCCAGGGCCACCGGCACCATGCCGCCAGCCACCGCCGCGGCCGACCCTCCGCTGCTGCCGCCGGGGGTGCGTGCCTCGTCCCACGGGTTGCGCGCGGCGCCGTGGGCCGAGTGCTCGGTCGACGAGCCCATCGAAAACTCGTCGAGGTTGGTCTTGCCGACCAGCACCGCGCCCGCCTCCTCGAGGCGAGTGATGACCGTCGCCGAGTAGGGCGGCACGTAGTCGGCAAGGATGCGCGACGCTGCGGTCGTCCGGATGCCGGCGGTGCAGAGGTTGTCCTTCACGGCGACGGGCACGCCGAGCAGCGGCCGTTCGAGTCCGGCTCCCCGGGCGCGGTCGCTGTCGATGCGGGCCGCCGCGGCCCTGGCGCTGTCGGCCGTCACCGTGACAAAGGCATTGAGGCGCGGATTCGCCGAGGCGATGCCGGCCAGCGCGGCCTCGCAGACCTCTGCGGCCGAGCGACGGCCCGTGCGAATGTCGTCAGCAGTCTGCCGGGCTGACGGGTGAGATGACGGGATCGGCTTCACAGGACCCTCGGCACCTTGAACAGTCCGGCTTCGAGTGCGGCATCCGGTGCGGCCGCAAGGGCTGAGGCCCGCGGCAGCGGCTGCCGCTCGTTGTCGTCGCGTTCCGTGGGCAGGGCGAGGGCCTGCGTGGTGGGTTCGATGCCGGACGTGTCGAGTCGGGCCAGCGTGGCGGCCATCTCAAGGATGGCGCTCAGCTGCGGGGTGAAACGGGCCAGTTCCTCCTCGGAGAGCGCCAGGTGCGCCAGATCGGCAATGCGGCGCACCTCGTCGCGCGTGAGAGCAAACATACCCCCCTCATTCTATCCGACCGCGACGGCCGCCGCGTCGGTCAGCGGCACGAGCCGGTGATCGTCCAGCAGCCAGGCGTGTGCGATCCGGCGTGCCACCACCTGCGCCCGCAGCGGATCGAGACAGGCCGGACGCGGATAGCGCACCGACAGGTGCTGCAGCACCAGCCTCGACACCCCGGCGTCGGCTGCCACCTGCAGGGCCTCGTCGGTCGTGGCGTGAATCCGCTCCCGGCGATCGGCCTCGACGAGGAAGGTGGCGTCGTGCACCAGCACATCGGCGCCGGCCACCCACATCGGGTCGAGCGGCATGGCATCGCCTGAATGGGCGAAGCGCACGTGCGTGACCGCCTCGGTCATCCGCTCGCGGTCGCCGGCCCGAGCCGCGGCCTCGATGGCCTCGCGCGTCCAGTCGCGGAACTCGGGGCGCAGACGCCGGCGCTGCTCGGTCACCCGATAGGCGAGTGCCGGCTCGCCGGGGGTGTGCACCGCAGCGATGGCCTCGAGGAAGCGTCCGCCGCCGAGGGGCAGGCGGTCGCCACTCTGCACCGGATGCCACTGCACCGGAAACACGACGCCGGCAAACGCGGTCTCGAGCCACTGCCGCACCGCCAGCACGCCGCGCGAACCCTCGGGATACACGATGGTCAGCGGCTTGTCTGTGGCCCCCTTGCTGAACCGACGGGCCGCGATGAGGCCCGGAAGGCCGAGCACGTGGTCCGAGTGGCCGTGCGTCACCGCCACCACCGACACCGCAAACACATGCGTGCCGAGCGCCAGTTGCACGCCCTCGCCGGCGTCGATCATCAGCTGCAGCGGTCGATACCAGCACCAGTTGCTGAACATGCCGCGCGAATAACCCACCAGGTCGTCAGGGAGGCGCGTCATGACCGGAGGTTCCTGCGGCAGCGAGACATAGCCGTTACTTTACGCCACCGGCGACGGGCCGCTATCATCAGGGGTTCCCGTGCGAGCGCGTTCGGCATCCTTCGAACCCGCCCGCGGAGGTCAGGTGTCTATGCGCGTGTCTGCCCGTCGAGTGAGCGTGTTGTCCGTCCTGTGCAGTGCCATGGTGGCGTGCGGAGGCCAGGCACCCGGCGGCGCGCCGCCGGGTGGAGCCCCGGGCGGCCGGCCCCCGATGCCTGTCGAGTCGATGATCGTGGCCGCCAGGCCCGTCGAGCAGATGAGCGAGTTTGTGGCCGTGCTCAAGTCACGCACCTCGGTCACCATCCAGCCCCAGGCCGAAGGCTTTCTGACGCGGATTGCCGTGCAGTCGGGCGACCGCGTCGCACGCGGCGCGCTGCTGTTCGAGATCGACGCGGCGGTGCCGCAGGCCGCGCTGCGCACGCTCGAGAGCACGCGTGCCCTGCGCCAGACAGACGTGGATCATACCCGGCAGGAACTGGCCCGCGCCCGCACGCTCTACGCGGCGGGAGCGATCAGCCAGCGTGAGCTGCAGCAGGCGGAGACCCTGGAACGGAGCGCGGCCGCCGCCTTGAAGGTGGTTGACGAGCAGATGCAGCAGACGCGCACCGACCTCAGCTACTACCGGGTCGTCGCGCCGTCGGCCGGCGTCATCGGCGACGTGCCGGTCCGCACCGGCGACCGCGTGACGCGTGCCACCGCGCTCACCGTCGTCGATGACAACGAGGCGCTCGAGGCGTATGTCAGCGTGCCGGTGCAGCAGGCGTCGGCCCTCCAGCTCGGGCTGCCCACGCGCATCGTCGATGACCGCGGAACGGTGCTGGCGAGCAATCCGGTGTCGTACGTATCGCCCACCGTCGAACCGACGCAGACCGTGCTCGCCAAGGTCGCGCTGCGCGACGGGCGCGGGCAGTTCCGCGCGCAGCAGCTGGTGCGCGTGCAGGTGATCTGGTCAACCGCGCCGGCGGTGACCGTGCCGCTCACGGCGCTGTCGCGCATTAACGGGCAGTACTTCGCCTTCGTCATGCAGCCGGAGGGGCAGGGGTTCGTGGCGCGCCAGAAGGGGCTGACCCTGGGCCCGCTGGTCGGCAACGACTACGTGGTGCAGGGGGGGCTCGCCGAGGGTGACCGCCTCATCACTGGCGGCATTCAGAAGATTGGCGAGGGGGCGCCGGTGATGCCGGCACCCGCCGGGCCGCCTCCATCGCCCGCCGGCCAGTCGGCACCCGGAAAGCAGGGCGCCTGACGATGGTGACCGATCGCTTCATCCGACGGCCTGTGCTGTCGACGGTCTGCTCGCTGCTGATCGTGCTCGCCGGCGCCGTGGCGATTCCCACGCTGCCGATTGCCCGCTATCCGGAACTGGCGCCTCCGGCCGTCGCGGTGACGGCCTTCTACACCGGCGCAAATGCCCAGACGGTGGAGAGCGCGGTGACCACGCCGCTCGAGCAGGCCATCAATGGCGTCGAGGGCATGACCTATATCACGTCCTCGTCGACCAACGCGGGCGTGTCGACCATCACGGTGACGTTCGACGTGTCGCGTGATCCCGACCTGGCCGCGGTGGACGTGCAGAACCGGGTGAACTCGGTCCTGGGCCGGATGCCGACGGACGTGCGCACCAATGGCATCAGCGTCAGCAAGCTGACGGCAGGCTTCATGGGGGGCATCGGCGTCTTCAGCCGCGACAACCGCTACTCGAACCAGTTCATCAGCAACTATCTCGACCTCTACGTCCGCGACGCCATCAAGCGTGTGCCCGGGGTGGGCGACGTCATCATCTTCGGCGAGCGGCGGTATGCGATGCGCCTCTGGCTCGACCCGTCCCGCCTGGCGGCGCGCCGCCTGACCGCGGGCGATGTGCTCGGGGCCCTGCGTGAACAGAACGTGCAGGTCGCCGCCGGCGCGCTCGGCGACCAGCCCGCCAATCAGGGGCAGCTCTACACGATGAGCGTCCGCGCCGTGGGACGGCTGACTGAGGTGAGCGAATTCGAGAACGTCGTGGTGCAGACCGGGGCTGATGGGGCGCTGGTGCGCGTGCGCGATGTCGGGCGTGTCGAGCTCGGCGCCGAGCAGTACTCCTCGACGCTGCGCTTCCTCGGCCTCGAGGCCTCGGGCATGGGCATCTCGCTGCTGCCATCGGCCAATGCCCTCGAGGTCTATGACGGCGTGCTGGCCGCCATGGCGCGCATCGAGCCCAACTTCCCGCCGGGCCTCGAGTGGGAGCTGGCCTTCGACAACGTCAGCGTGGTCCGCGAATCGATCACCGAGGTGCTCAAGACGCTCGCCGAGGCGATCGTGCTGGTCATCCTCGTGATGTTCGTCTTCCTGCAGAACTGGCGGAGCACCGTCATCCCGGCAATCACGATCCCCGTGTCGCTCATCGGGACCTTCGCATTCGTGAAGCTGTTCGGGTTCTCGATCAACACCCTGACCCTCTTCGGCGTCGTGCTGGCCACGGGCATCGTCGTGGACGATGCAATTGTGGTGATCGAGAACATCGAGCGGCACATGGCCGAGTACGGCAAGTCGGCGTATCGCGCGGCCATCGACGCGATGCGCGAGGTATTCAGCGCGGTCATCGTCATCGGTCTGGTGCTGGTGGCCGTCTTCGTCCCGGTGGCCTTCTTTCCGGGCGTCACCGGTCGCCTCTACCAGCAGTTCTCGCTGACCATTGCCTTCGCGGTGGTGCTGTCGGTGTTCAATGCCGTGACTCTCACACCGGCGCTGGCGGCCCTGCTGCTCAACCGCGAACCGCACACGCCGGGGCTGATCTTCCGCGGGATCAACGCCGTGATTGATGCGGGCACGCGGGGCTATGTGCGCGCCGTCTCGGCGGCCCTGCGCTTCCGCTATGCCGTGCTCGTGTTGTTCGTGGGAACGCTGTGGGCGACCTACTCGGTGTTCCAGGCCGTGCCGACGGCATTTGTGCCGAACGAGGATGAAGGCTACTTCATCTGCGTGGTGCAGGCGCCGGCCGGGGCATCGCTCGAATACACCAGCGAGATTGCGCGCAAGGCCGAACGCATCCTCTACAGCGAGGGCGACATCGCCTCGGCGTTTGCCGTCATGGGATTCAGCTTCTCGGGGGCGGCGCCCAACAACGGGCTCATCTTCGTCCGGCTGAAGGACTATGCCGATCGTGAGGGGGCCGAACACACCCTCGATGCGGTGCTGGGCCGAGTGGGGCGCCAGCTCTTCATGATTCCCGGCGCGGTGGTGGTGGCCTTCCCGCCGCCGCCGATTCAGGGGCTGTCGACGTTCGGCGGCTTCCAGTTCGAGGTACTCGACCAGACGAACAGCACGGACATTGGCGGGCTGGCGCAGGCAACGGCAGGGTTGATGGGGGCGGGCAACCAGAGCGGACGCGTGCAGGGCCTGTTCAGCAGCTTCCGTGCCGATGATCCGCAGCTGATCGTCGAGATCGATCGCGATCGGGCCCGCAGTCTTGGCCTGCCGCTTCGCGAGGTGACGGATGCGCTGCAGGTCTTCCTGGGCTCGTCCTACGTCAATGACTTTGACTTCAACAACCGCGCCTATCGCGTTTATGCGCAGGCGGACCAGCGATACCGTGCGTCGCCGAATGACCTGCGCCAGCTCTATGCGCGTGCGGCGAGCGGGCAGATGGTACCGCTCGATACGGTCGTGCGCCTGCGCGAGACGACCGCTCCGCAGGTGATCAGTCACTTCAACCTGTTCCGCTCGGCGGAAATCACGGGTAACCCCGCCCCCGGCCAGAGCTCGGGGCAGGCCATTCAGGCCATGCAGGACCTGGCCGCGCAGGCGCTGCCGGCCGGGTTCGACTATGCCTGGGCGGGGCAGTCGCTCGAAGAGCTCAAGTCGGGGTCGCAGGCCGGCCTGCTCTTCGGGCTGTCGGTGGTCCTGGTCTACCTGCTGCTGGCGGCCCAGTATGAGAGCTGGGTGCTGCCGCTCATCATCCTGCTGAGTGTGCCGCTGGCCGTGCTGGGGGCACTCTCGGCACAGTTTGCGAGGGGGCTGGCGAACGATGTGTTCTGCCAGATCGGGCTGGTGCTGCTCGTCGGACTTGCGGCCAAGAATGCCATCCTCATTGTCGAGTTTGCCGAACAGCTGCGTGGGCGCGGCATCGGCATCGCCGAGGCGGCGACCGAGGCAGCACGTCTTCGCCTGCGCCCGATCCTGATGACGTCGCTGTCGTTCGTGCTCGGCGTGCTGCCACTGGCGCTGGCCACCGGCGCCGGGGCGGCGGCGCGCAACTCGGTGGGCACGGCGGTGGCTGGCGGCATGCTGCTGTCGACCATCCTGTCGGTCATCTTCATTCCGGTGCTCTATGTCGTGATCCGCACGCTGGCACCCGGACGCATCGATGAGGCATCGTCGGGCGATGACGGCGAGGGCCGCCCGGGGGCGGCGGCCGTCGGGGCCGTCGTGGTGCTGGCACTGCTTGTCGCTCCCGCGTCGGCCGCGGCGCAGGGCGTCGCGCTTCCCGCGCCCGAGCCGGTCGCCTTCGCCGATGCGGTGGCGCGGGCCACGCGAGACAGCCAGGCGGTGCAGATCGCCGCGGCCAACGTGCTGCGGGCCGACGCGCTGCTGCAGCAGGCCCGTGCTGCCACCCGGCCAACGGTGAGCCTGCAGGCCGTGAATACCACGCTTGATGGTGACCGTGGCTTCGACGGCCTGATCGTGCAGCCGCAGAACCAGTGGCAGTTTGCGCCGAACGTGTCGTATCCGCTGCTGGCGGCCACGCGCTGGGCCGAACGGGTGCAGCAGATGGACCGCGTGGCGATTGCCGGGCTGGCCACCGACGAGGCACGCCGGCAGGTGGCCATCACCGTCGCCAGCGCCTACCTGACGGTGCTGGGCCTGAAGCGGCAGGTCGAGGTGCAGGAGCGTGCCCTCGAGACGTCGCGGGCGCAGCGGGAGTTCACCGAGAAGCGGCTGGCGGCCGGGGCCGGCAGCCGTCTCAATGCGTTGCGCGCCGCGCAGGTCGTGGCGCTTGACGAATCGACGCTCGAGCTGGCGCAGCTGGCCGTACGGCGGGCGCAGGAGGCACTGGGCGTGGCGATGAACGCGCCGGGGCCGATGGACACGTCCGGCGAGCCCGCCTTTGAACTGCCGCGCGACGTCGAGGTGGCGGCGGCCATCCGCACTCGGCCCGACTACCTGCTCGGGGCCGCTCAGCGCGATCTGTCCGCTCGCATCGTCCGCGATTCGTCCCGTGACTGGTGGCCGACGGCCTCCCTCTCGTTCGACCCGCAGTACATCGCGCCGGCGGGGCTCTTCCAACCCTCGGGCACCTGGCGGTTCACCCTTGCCGTCACGCAGCCGCTCTACGACGCAGGCCTCCGTCGTGCGCGGCGCGTGCAGCGCGAGGCGGATGTCAAGCAGAGCGAGCTGTCGCTGCAGCAGGTCGAGGTGCGTGCCCAGGCCGAAGTGCGGACCGCTCAGGCGGCGATCGCGTTTCAGGAACGGGCGCTCGAGCGGGCGCGTGTCGCCGCACAGCACGCGCGCGAGGTGCTGCAGATTACCGTGGTGGCGTTCGAGGCCGGCGCCTCGACCAACATCGAGGTGATCGAGGCACAGCGCGCGGCGCGCGATCTCGACAGTGCCGTGGCGGTGGCGGAAGACCGCGTGCGTCAGGCCCGGCTCGACCTGCTCGTGGCGCTCGGGCGGTTTCCGGCCTGAGCGGTCACCCGACGCGCCAGGGCCTGGAACCGCGGGTCCTGTCGCAGCGCCATCAGGCGCGGGTCAACGACCAGCGAGGTCATTTCGAACGCCCGTGCCTCTGCGGCGAGCTCGAGCCAGGTCATGGCGGTATCGGCCTGTCCGAGCGCCAGCGTGACCACGGCGAATTCGAAGGGCGATACATACCGGCGCGCGGCCATGCGTTCCAGGTCATGCAGCAGGCCCCGGGCCTCGTCGGTGCGGCCTGCGAGCGCGAGAGCGCGGGCCAGGCCGCTGTGCATCCGCGGACTGGAGGGCAGCAGCGTCACGGCACGCTGGAACGCCGCGATGGATTCGTCGAGCTCACCCCGCTGCTCCTGGATGAACCCGAGCAGCCAGTAGGCGGGCGAGAAGTGGGGATTCAGCTCGATGGTGTAGTCGCACTGCTCGAGGGCGGCGTCAAAGTCGCGCTGGTAATAGCGCACCATCGCCAGGTCGCGGGCGATGATGGATGAGATTGGGTCGAGGGCCGCCGCCTGCGCCATCTGGATCGCGGCCCCGTTCAGGTCCTCGAGCGGCACCAGGCACGACATGGCGTACCAGTGATGGGCGGTGGCGTATCGCGGGTCAAGAGCCAGCGCCTGGAGATACTCGTGCTGGGCCCCCAGCCAATCCCAGTCCTGCGTGGCTTTCACGTGGGCGAGAGAGGTGCGGGCCTCGGCGGAGTCACCATCAAGCATGACCGCCGTCGTGGCGCTCGACGCGGCGCGGGTCCAGACGTCCGAGGGACGGCAGACGGCGTAGTGACCACTCAGGCCGTAGGCGTCGGAGAGTCCGCTGTGCGCCTGCGCAAACTGCGGGTCTTCGAGAATCGCCCGCTCGAAATAGTCGATGGCCCGCTGGAGGCCTTCCTCGGTCCGCTGGTTCAGGTGGTAGCGCCCCTGCAGATAGAGGCTCTGCGCCGTGAGGTTCTCTGTGGGACGCACCAGTCGGCGCGTGCCCGTCGGGCCGTCAGAGCCCTGCAGCTGGCTGCCGAGCTGGGACGCCAGGTCCTGCTGCATCCCCGGCGCCAGGTCTCTGTCGACCGTGCGTGCCTCGGACCAGACACACCGGCCGCTGCGGCCATCAAACACGTGAACGATTGCCCGGATGTGGCCGCCGTCGAGGCGCGCGCTGCCGGCAATCACGGTCGACACATCGAGCCGCTCAGCCACCTGCCTGATGTCGGTGCCGCCGGCCGGCCCGCCGACGATGACCCGAAGGTTACCGGTGCGAGCAAGGGCATGAACCACTTCGTCATGCAGGCCCCGGCAGAAGCCGCCAAGGTCGCCCCCGCTCGTCTGGTCGTCGATGTCCATTACGGCCACGCCGTTGGTGGCCGCCAGAGACGGGGGTGAGAATCGGGCGTCCCCGCGAGGGAGGGGACGCGGACGGATGATGGGACCGTAGCCCCCCTTGGGCAGGGCAATGAGGAGGGCATCGCCTGCGCCTTCCTCCTGATAGTAGCGTTCGAGCCGGGCCCGCAGGCGGCGCGCCTGCACGCGCACGAGCGGGTCCGTCCTCGGGTCGAAGGCGTCCTCCTTCCCGAAGACCTGGACGGCGATGACGTATTCCTTGAGCGTGTCGGCCCGGCCGTCGAGCGCCTCCGAGACGATGAAGGCGAGGAAGCGCTTCAGTCGCTCGGCGGGGTGGAAGGTGCGGCTGGCGAGCACGCGCGCCAGCTGTTGCTGCACGGCCTGCCGGTCATCGGCGGCAGGCACCACGGGAACGGGCGTGACAGCGGGCATGGGCCCGTCGATTCTACGGAATCTACCGGCCGTTGCGGTAGACCGCGTTGATGTCCCAGTGTCCCGGGGTCGGGGTCGGCGCGTTTTCCATGGGCACCTGAATCAGGGCGGGCCGCCCGCAGTCGAGGGCGTCGCGCAGGGCCGGGCCCAGCTGCGCCGCAGACTCGACCATGATGCCCACCGCCCCGAAGCTGCGCGCCATGGCGGCGTAGTCGACGCGATAGGGCTGTCCGTCGCACTCGAACAGGCAGCCGAAGCTGGTGCCGTAGTGCATCTGTTCGAGGCCGGCGATCGTGCCGAAGGCGGCATTGTCCATCACCACCCAGACGACGGGGAGGTTGGCTTCCATCGCAGTGGCGATCACCGCCGGGTTGGCGCTGAACCCGCCGTCGCCGATGAGGGCGATGGCCTGACGGTGCGGGGCGCCGGTCTTCACACCCAGCACCGCCGCCGGGCCGAAGCCCATCGTCGCAAGGCCGCTCGGGGTGATGAACGCACCGGGCACGTCGAAGGGGAACTGCTGGCCGACGCCGTTCTTGTTCCAGCCCACATCGGTGACGATGAAGGCATCAGGCGCGGCGGCCTTCCGCAGTTCGGCGAGAATGCGCTCGGGGCGCATCGGGAACTGATCCGACGTCCATTGGTCCGCCCAGGCCGACGCAAAGGCGGCCCGCCCCTCGGCGATGCGCGCGCGGAGGCCGTCACGGCGGACCGGAGCCATGGCCCGGGCGGCGTCGACGAGCGCCTCGAGTGCCAGTCGGGCATCGGCGACGACACCGAGGGCCGTCTGGTAGTTGCGGCCGATTTCCGCCGGGTCGGCGTCGATGTGTATCAGCTGGGTCGGCGGTATGTCGAAGGTGAACCGCGGATCCCACGAGCTCGAGTTGGCCTCGGCGAGGCGCGTGCCAATGGCCAGAATCACATCGGCCGTGCGGCACATCTCATTGGCGATCGGGGTGCCCCAGAATCCCGTCTGCCCGAGCAGCAGCGGGTGCTGGTGGGGCAGGCAGCCCTTGCCCATGAGGGTGTGGGCGACAGGAAGCTCGAGCGCTTCGGCCAGCGCGGCCAGCGCCGTTGTGGCCCGGCCCGACAGGACGCCGCCTCCGGCGTAGAGCACGGGCCGTGATGCCGTGGCGAGCGCCTGCACGATGCGTGTGGCCGTGGCAGGATCCAGTCCGGTCCGCACCATCTCCGGCGGATGCTTGGCAAACGCGTCCACGGGCAGGTCGGCCGAGAAGATGTCCATGGGCACGTCGATCAGCACGGGCCCCGGGCGCCCGGTCTGTGCCAGGTGAAAGGCCCGCTCGATGGTCCGCGGCAGGTCGTGCGGATGGTCGACGCGATACACGCGCTTGCAGAACGGCCGATACACCTGATACTGGTCGGCGTCCTGATGGAGGTTGAACTCCTGGTGCGGGTGCCGTCCGTAGAAGTACGACTGGACATCGCCCGCGATGACCACCATCGGAATGGAGTCGAGCGCGGCGTTGGCCACGCCCGTGGCGGCATTCGTGAGCCCGGGCCCGAGGTGGGTGAGCAGCACCCCCGGCTTGCCGGTGGCACGCGCGTAGCCATCGGCGGCGTGCGCGGCAATCTGTTCATGCCGGGTCGAGATGAACCGGATGCGGCTCTTGCCGAGGGCATCGAGCAGGGCGATGACCGTGTGGCCGCACAGCCCGAACACGACCTCGACGCCCAGCCGCTCGAGGTACTCGGTCAGCAGGTAGGCGGCGATCCGGGTGCCGGGGGCCGGCGGGGCTGGGGCAGGAACCGCGGATGACTCAGGATGCATGGCGGCAGGGCTCCATCACTGCGGAATGGGGGCGTTGAAGAACTCGCCAAACAGGTCGGCCTCCGAGGGCTTGTCCTCGGCAATCGGGCGACTGACCCACGTGACATTCATGTAGTGCTTGAGGGCGATGTTCTCGTTGGTGATGTTGCCGCCCCACACGCCGCAGCCCATGCTTGAGGTCATGGGCATGCCGTTGGTGAACGTGCCGGCATTGGCGCGCGACTGAATCTGGCGCACCATGATGCGGCTTACCGGGGCCACCATGGCGAGGCGGTGCACGTGTTCGTCATTGAACGAGTAGATGCCGCACGAATGCCCGCGTCCGCCGGTGTCGAAGATCTGCCGCACCTTGTCGAGTGCATCGTCAAAGCCGTGGTAGCGGAAGACCGCCATGACCACGCCGAGCTTCTCGGTCGAGTAGGGATGCGCCCGGCCGATGGCGTCCTGCTCGGCCAGGAGAAACGTCCTGCCCTCGGGCAGCGCGATGCCGGCGCGGGCGGCGACGACCGCTGCCGGCCGCGCGATGGTGTCGGCGGTGCGATGCCCCTCGGCATCCCAGTAGACCGCCTGCACGGCCGCCTTCTCGGCCGCCGACAGCAGGTAACCGCCCTCGACCTGCAGCTGCTGCAGCATCGCGTCGTAGATGCGGTCGTCGATCAGGAGGTTGCCGTCAGCCGAGCAGCCTGAGCCGTGATCGTTCGTCTTACTGATGGCCGAGTTTCGTGCCGCTTCGGCGACATCCGCCGTCTCGTCGATGACCATGGTCGCGTTGCCGGCTCCCACACCGTAGGCCGGCTTGCCCGACCCGTAGGCGGCGCGCACCATGGCCGGACCACCGGTCGCGATGGTGAGGTCGGCCGAGGCCATCAGGTGGCGGGCCAGCGGAATGCTGGGGCGCTCGACGCACTGGAGCAGGTCTTCGGGAGCCCCGCACGCGCGGAGGGCTGCGCGCATCAGCCGCACCGTCTCGAGCGTCGTGCGACGGCTGGCAGGATGCGGTGAGAAGACGACCGCATCGCGGCACTTCACGGCGTAGATCGCAATGCCAATCGGCGTCACATAGGGACTGGTGACCGGGACGAGCGCCGCGATGACGCCGGCCGGCTTGGCATACTTGACGAGGCCCAGGGCGGGCTGCTCCTCGATCACGCCGATGCTCTTCTGGCGAAGGGCATCACGGAGGATGCCCAGCACCTTGCCCCGGCGGCTGGGCTCGGGGCTCCCCATGCCCGACTCGGCGACGCTCATCTGCGCCAGCCGCGTGGCGCTCTCGAGATTGCCGGCCGCCCAGGCGACGGCCCGGCACAGCCGGTCGACCTGGTCCTGGGTGAAGGCGTCGGCGTCTGCCATCGCCAGGCGGGCGCGGCGGAGGTGGTCGGCCACGATGGCCGCTTCGTCCGGGGTGAGTTCTCGTGCGCTCATGGGGAACCTGCTCTCGGGTGCGCCCCGATTATCGTCGGCAGGCCGCCGGCCCCCGCGCGTGTAACAGTGGCGGCACTGTTACGTCCTGCCTGCAGCGCCCGGAAGCCGCTACGCTCCTCCTGCTTCTGGATTCCGGAAGCAATCGGCATGTGATCGCCCCAGGGCGAATCCGGGGAGGGTGGGAACCCATGTGGATGAAGCAAGGCTTTGTGGCGTGCCTGATGTGGGCACTGGCAACCGGCGCCGCGGCGCAGTCCGTGACGGTGGCGCAGATTTCAGGCACCGTGCGTGATGGGTCGGGACTCGTCCTGCCAGGCGTCGAGGTCACGGCGACGCAGACATCGACCGGCGCGCTCCGCACCGTATTCACCAACGAGAACGGCACCTATGTCCTGCCGAACCTGCCGGTCGGCCCCTACACGCTGAGCTTCACGCTTCAGGGGTTCTCCACCTATGTCCAGGACGGCATCGTCCTGCAGGTGCAGACGAATCCGACGATCGATGTGCAGCTGAACGTCGGGCAGCTGACCGAGACGGTGACGGTATCGGCGGGGGCGCCGCTCATCGAGACCCGATCGACCGGCGTGGGCCAGGTCATCGACAACCAGCGCGTGATTGAAATGCCCCTGAACGGGCGTCAGGCCACCGAGCTCATCTTCCTGTCGGGGCTGGCGACCAGCGCGCCGGCGGCGGACCTCAACACCAACAAGAACTATCCGACGGTGACCATCTCGGTGGCGGGTGGGCAGGCCAACGGCATGACCTACATCATGGACGGCGCGACCCACAACGACCCGTTCAACAATCTCAACCTGCCGACGCCGTTTCCCGATGCGCTGCAGGAATTCAAGGTGGAGACAAGCGCGCTGCCTGCCCGATATGGCCACCATGCCGCCTCGGCCGTCAACGTGGTCACCAAGTCAGGCACCAACGCGTACACGGGGACGGTGTTCGGCTTTGTGCGCAACTATCGCTTCAATGCGAGGAACGCGCTGGCGACGACCCGCGACAGCCTCGAACGCAATCAGTATGGCGGCGTCCTGGGCGGCCCGATCGTGAAAAACAAGCTGTTCTTCTTCGGGGGCTACCAGGGGACGGACGAAAACTCGAACCCCCCGGTCGCCATCCGCTTCGTGCCAACGGCCGCGATGCGTGCCGGTGACTTCACCGCGTTTGCCTCGCCCGCCTGCAATGGCGGGCGACAGATCAGTCTGCGCGCACCTTTCGTGAACAACATGCTGCCGGCTGGCGCAATCGATCCCGTGGCCGCCAACATGCTCAAGTACATCCCGGTGGCCGATGATCCATGCGGCCGTGTCCAGTTCGGCATTCCCAATAACAGCACCGATCATCAGGGCGTCGGCAAGATTGATTACACGCTCAGCAACAAGCAGTCGCTGCAGCTCCGCTATCTGTACGCGCGCTACGACAACCCGGCAACCTACGACGGCAAGAATGTGCTGACGCTGAGCCGCACCGGGCAGACCAACGCCGTGCATTCGGCCGTGCTGGGGCACACCTACGCCGCCACCTCGTCGCTCTTCAACTCGCTGCGCACCACCTACATCCGCACCTTCAACGACCGCTCGCTTCCCGAATACTTCACCGCCTCGGAGCTCGGGTCGCGCATCTCGAGCCTGATTCCCGGGTACGTCGGCATCAGCGTGACCGGCAACGGGTTCTCGTTCGGCAGTGGCGGCACCAACCCCGGCTACTTCAACTCGAAGGCGATCCAGGTCGCCGACGACATCGACTGGCTCAAGGGCAATCATCAGGTGACCGTGGGCGTGAACTGGATTCACACCACCATCGAGACGTCCAACAACCGGCCGACCAACGGGGCCTTCTCCTTCAATGGCCAGATCACCGGCCTGCCGCTGGCCGACTTCATGGCGGGTCGCGTCTTCAGCTTCCTGCAGGGCAACCCGGTGTTCGACTACCAGAACCACGACTACGTTGGCGTGTATCTGCAGGATGAGTGGCGCGTGCGGCCCAACCTGACGCTCAACGCCGGAGTCCGCTGGGAACCGGCGAACCCTCTCCAGGCCACGTTCGGCTGGGCCAGCAACTTCGACCTGACCCGCTTCACGCAGGGCGTGAAGAGCACGGTCTATCCGCAGGCGCCGGCCGGTCTCAATTTCCCCGGGGATCCGGGCTACCCCGGGAACGGCGCGTGGAAGCAGCAGCTCTGGAACTTCACGCCGCGCCTCGGTGCGGTCTGGCAGCCGGATGATTCCACCAGCGTGCGGGCGGCGTGGGGCATGTTCCTCGACACCCCGCATCTGTTCTTCAACACGCGGTTCTCGAACAATCCACCCTGGGGGGCTCAGCTGACCATCCCGACGCCCGCTGGCGGCTTTGTGGATCCCTATCAGGGGTATCCCGGTGGGAATCCGTTTCCCGCGCTGAACACGGCCTGGCAGACATCGGCGTTCCCGTCGTATGGCGTGTATGTGAATGCCCCCATCGATCTGCAGCCGACGCGGCTCGAGCAGTGGAACGTGACGGTGCAGCGGCAGCTGGGCGACTGGATGGTCGGGGCGAGCTATCTCGGAAACCGCACGCATCACCTGTGGCGCGCGACCGAGCTGAATCCCGCGGTGTTCGGCCCCGGGGCCACCACCGGGAACACCAACCAGCGGCGCCTGCTGAACTCGCTCAACGCGCGAGAGGGCAGCTTCTATGGCACGCTGGCCGAGGTCGATGACACGGGCCGCGCCAACTATCAGGGCATGCTGCTCACCGTGCAGCGCCGGCTCAAGAACAACTTCAGCGTGCTGGCCAACTACACGCTCTCGAAGTGCATGAGTGACCCGGCCACCACGGAAATCACAGGGCCGACGGTGATGAATCCGGACAACCCGGATGCCGACTATGGCTACTGTTCGTCCGACCGCCGGCACGTGGCGAACCTGTCAGCCGTGTTCCAGCTGCCGGAATGGTCCGGGGCAATGGGTCGCATGTTCGGCCGCTGGCAGATTGCGCCCATCATCCGTCGCCAGAGCGGCAATCGCTCGACGGTGACACTCGGCACGGACGTGGCGCTCACCGGGATGGGCGGGCAGCGCCCGAACCAGGTGCTCGACAATGTCTACGGCGACGGCACGGCGGGGAACTACCTGAACCGTGCAGCGTTTGCCGCGCCGGCATCCGGCGCCTACGGCACACTGGCCCCGTTCACGATTGTCAATCCGGCGATTTTCCAGAACGACCTGGCCATCACCCGCACGTTCGACGTGGCGTCGACGCGGATGCAGTTCCGCTGGGAAATCTTCAACGTCATCAACCATGTGAACCTGGGCGCGCCGGTGACGGCCCTGAATGCGGCAAACTTTGGCCAGATTCTGACGGCCGGCGACCCGCGCATCATGCAGTTCGCACTGAAGCTGTCATTCTGAGAGACCGGATCGGCGTCCGTTCCACGACCTGTCTCCGCACGGCGCGGAGACGGGTCGGCGGATGGGGGAGAGCATGATGATGAGACGGCGACTAGTCGGCATCGCGTCGGTGCTGGGCCTGCTGGCCCTGGGCCTTCCCACTGATGCGTTCCGTCCCCTCCAGGGGGCGCAGCCGGCGGCGGGCCAGCGGCCGGCGCCCGGGGCCAGCGGTCCGCGTACACGTCCGCGCACACGGAAGGTCGTGCTGGCCTGGGCCGACACCAGAAACGGCATCGCGCAGCACGACTCGACCTCCCACGCGCTGTCGGTCATCGAACAGCTCGGCTATGAGACCGGGCTCTGGGACACCTTCATCCGCACCGACTCGAACATCGCTGCGATGGACCCGAAGCGGACGACGGGCGAGCCGGCCAGCGGGGGCCCCAGCCTGAAGATGGCCGATGCGATCTTCTTCCTCGGTCACCGGGACGTGCCGGTCGATGCCCAGCAGAAGGCCGACCTGATCAAGTTCGTCCGCGACGATGGCAAGGGCTTCGTGGCCGCGCATACTGCGTTGACCGCGTGGGCCGACTGGCCAGAGTTCGGCGATCTCCTGGGCGGCCGCTACGACGGCCATCCGTGGAACACCGTCGCCGGCTCGGTGATTAACGACGCACCCGATTTTCCCGCGACCCGGCACCTGCCGCCGAGCTTCACCATCACCGACGAGTTCTATCAGCCCTCGGCCTTCTCACGGACGAATGCCCGCGTCCTGCTGCGGCTCGATCTGTCGAAGCTGCCGGCCCATCCGGACGTCCATGTGCAGAACGGCGACCTGCCCCTGGTCTGGGCGAAGCCCTACGGCAAGGGGCGCGTGTTCTACGCCACGTTTGCCCACGACGCAGCCACGTGGGATCTGCGGGACATCCGGCAGATGTATCTGGAAGCCATCAAGTGGGCCCTCGGCCTCACTGAGGGCGATGCCACACCGCGCCCGCTCGGGCGCTGAACGGGGACTACGCATGGGGAAGGGGTTGGTCTGGATCGTGGGACTGGTGGCGGCGGTGTCTGTGGCGGTGGGCGCCCAGCGCCCGCGGCCGGATGGCGACTGGCCGATGCGCGACCGCGATGCGGCGGCGACGCGGTTCTCGCCGCTGACGCAGATCACCCCGGCCAACGTCGCGTCCCTGCAGCGCGTGTGGACGTTTGACGCCGAGGGGGGCAACCTGCAGCTGACGCCGCTGGTGATCGATGGCGTGATGTACGTATCGGCCGGGCGCAAGGTCTGGGCGCTCGAGCCAGAGACGGCAGCGGTCAAGTGGGTGTTCGAGGCGCCCGACACCGTCAGCCGTCGCGGACTGGCCTACTGGCCGGGTGACACCCGCACAGGGCCCCGGCTGCTGACCGGCGCTGGCGATCAGCTGCTCGCACTGGATGCGCGCACGGGGCAGCCGGCGACCGGCTTTGGCGACGGGGGCTACCAGAGCCTGAAGCGCGGAGTGCTGGGCGATGTCGATGGCCGCATCAGCATGGTGTCGCCCCCCGTGGTCTACCGGAACGTCATCATCACCGGCGGCAACAACGGCGAGCAGTCGCCCTCGCTGGGGCTGTACGGCGACATTCGCGGATGGGATGCGGTCACCGGTCGCCTGCTGTGGCAGTTCCACACCGTGCCGCGCGCCGGTGAGCCGGGCATCGAGACCTGGGAGGGCGACAGCTGGAAGAACCGGTCGGGCACCAACATGTGGTCGTTCTTCACGGTCGACACCGAGCGCGGCCTCGTCTTCGCGCCCCTCGGTTCGCCCACGTCGGACTATTACGGCGGTGATCGGAAGGGGAAGAACCTCTACGGCAATTCGATCGTGGCACTCGATGCGCTGACCGGGCGGCTCAAGTGGCATCACCAGCTGGTGCACCACGATCTGTGGGATTTCGATCTGCCGGCGGCCCCGGTGCTCATCACCGTGACGCGCGCCGGTCGACCCATCCCGGCGGTGGCTGTCCTCACCAAGGTCACCACGCTCTTCATCTTCAATCGCGAGACCGGTGAGCCGATCCACGGACTCGAGGAACGTCCGGTGCCGCCAAGCCGCGTCCCCGGCGAACAGGCCTGGCCGACGCAGCCGTTTCCGCTGAAGCCGCCGCCACTCGGACGCATCGACTTCGACCCGGCCCGCGATTTCTACACGCTGACCCCCGAGCATGCCGCGTACTGTCAGGCGCTCTGGAAGGACAACCAGATGTACACCGAAGGGCCGTTCACGCCACCCGGGCCTGACCGCACCATGGTGACGTTCCCCAGCACCCTCGGCGGAGGCAACTGGAATGGTCTGGCCTACGATCCCACCCGGGCCCTGGTCTTCACCAACGTGAGCAACATCGGGCAGGTGGCCCGCATGCAGCAGGGGAAGGACCGATCCGGCAACGTCGGCTGGGTGCGCGTCTCCCCCTGGGGAGGACCGGTCGGGCGCTTCTGGAATCCCGAGAGCAAGATTCCCTGCAATGCCCCGCCGTTCGGCGAACTGGTGGCGGTCAACGTCAACACGGGAGAGATTGCGTGGAAGCAGCCGCTCGGGTTCTATCCCGAACTGAAGGCCCGGGGCTTTGCCAAGACGGGTGCCCCGAACATCGGCGGCCCGATGGTCACGCAGTCTGGTGTGCTGTTCGTCGGGGCCTCGATCGATCGGCAGTTCCGCGCGTTCGATTCCGCGTCGGGCAAGCTCCTGTGGGAAACCGAACTCGATGCCGCCGCCCATTCCGTGCCGATGACCTTCCTCGGCCGTGACGGACGTCAGTATGTGGTGGTCGCCGCAGGCGGTGGCAGCTTCCTCGGCTCGCCCGCAGGTCGCCACATCGTCGCCTTTGCGCTGCCCCCGCGGCCCTGAGGTGCCGGAGGGGAGGACCGCCCGCGGGGGTGGAGTGAACGAGGCTGAAACCCCCGCCCGTGTCTGACGCGGCGCGACCTGCTCGTGGCGCTCAGGCGGTTTCCGGTGTAACGTCTCGGGACATGCCCGAACCGTTCATCCTCGGGGTCGACCTCGACGGCACCTGCGCCGATTTCTATGCCGGGCTCAGGCCCATTGCCGCCGAATGGCTGGGCGTGCCACCAGAGACCCTGACCGACGAGGTGTCGTGGGACCTGCCCGAGTGGGGCCTGGCCGATGCGCCTGGCGGCTATCCGAAGCTGCACCAGTTTGCCGTACTGCAGCGTGACCTGTTCCGCGTGCTCAAGCCCATGGCGGGGGCCCCGCAGGTCCTGCGTCGCCTCTCGGATCACGGCGTGCGCATCCGCATCATCACGCACCGGCTGCTGCTCAAGCACTTCCATCGGGCGGCCGTCCAGCAGACGGTCGACTGGCTCGACGGGCACGACATCCCGTATTGGGACCTGTGCTTCCTCGCGGACAAGGCTGCGGTTGGCGCCGACCTCTACATCGAAGATTCACCGCGCAACGTCGAACACCTGCGGCGGCACGGTCACGACACGATCGTGTTCACCAGTTCCACCAACCGGCACCTGCCGGGGCCGCGCGCCGATACCTGGGACGATGTCTATGCGCAGGTGATGCGCCGTCTGGCCGAGCGCGCGCAGCGGCCGTCATCGTCCCTCTAGGAGCCCTGCCGATGCCATGCCCCTCTCTCCGCTGGTGTTCTGTCTCCCTCGGCACCGTCATCGCCCTGGTGTGTGGCGCGGCAGCCGACGCCACGGCACAATTGGCGGCGCCCGCGCAGGCGCCACCAGGGCTGCTGCGCGAGGCGCGGCAGCTGCTGCTGGTGATCACGCCCGACTGGAATACGGTCGGCGGCGAACTGCGACGGTTCGAGCGGAACGCCACCGCGGCTCCGTGGCAATCCGTCGGCGCGGAGACACGCATCGTGGTGGGTCGCAATGGCCTGGCCTGGGATCCGCTGGCGTCCGCCGTGATTGACGGCCCCACCAAGCGGGAAGGCGATGGCCGTGCGCCGGCTGGTGTGTTTCCCCTGGGCACCGCCTTCGGGTACGCCCCGGCCAGCGATACCACGGCCCGCGCCCTGCAGCTGCCGTACTTGCCCGTCACCGAAGGCATCGAATGCATCGACGATGTGAAGTCGGCTGGCTACAACACCATCGTCAACCGGCGGAGTGTGGCGGTGCCCGACTGGACGAGTTCCGAGAGGATGCGGGAGGTGGGGGAGGAGTATCGGTGGGGCGTGGTGGTCAACTACAACACGCCGGCGGTGGCGGGCCGTGGGTCGTGCATCTTCCTGCACATTGCGAATCCGAAGGGCACCGGCACTGCCGGGTGCACCGCGATGAGTGCCGATGCCCTGCTGCAGGCGATGGCGTGGCTGTCACCTGAACGCCAGCCGGTGCTTGTGCAGCTGCCCCGCGCGGCCTATGACCGGCTGCGCGAGGCGTGGCGCCTGCCGTAGCGTCGGAAGGGGCGCAGGCCTGGCGCCCCCGTCAGGGCACCGAGACGAGCTCGACTTCGAACAGCAGCGTCGCGTTGGCGGGGATGCCGGCCCCCGGCGACGAGCTGCCGTACGCCACATTGGGCGGGCACACGAGCCGGCGCAGCCCGCCGACCCGCATGCCGGGGATGCCCGTGTTCCAGCAGGCGATGAGCGTGCCGAGCTGGAAGCTGGCACCGCGACCGCTGTCGAAGGTATTGCCCTTGTTCTCGGCGGCAGAGGCGCTGTAGAGCCAGCCGGTGTAATTGACGGTGACGCGCTGGCCGGCCACGGCGGCGGCGCCGGTGCCCGTGCGCAGGTCCGTTGAGCTGTAGGCCGCCGTGTCGGTGGCTGTCGGCGTCGTGGGCGAGCCCCCTGAGTCACCATTGCAGGCAGCAGTGAGGGCAGAGAGCAGAACGACGAAAGAGAGGGCGCGGGTGGCTCGTGACATACGTCTGGATGAGTGGTGGGCGAGATGCCGCCCCATCATAGAACGAAACCCGCGCGGCACCGAGCCGCGCGGGTTCGCCTGAGACGTGGTCGTCGGGGCCTGGCCCCGCACTACTTCACAAACAGCATTTCCCGATAGGTGGGCAGCGGATACAGCTCGTGCGGAATCACGAGCTCCAGCTGGTCGCCCACCTCGCGCAGCGCGCCCATCGCCGGCACGATCTTGTCGCGCATGTAGCGGGCGTGCTTCTCGGCCGAGGGACTGCTGTGATCAAGCGCCGTGGCCAGCGCCTCGGTCAGGGCCCGGAACCGGTCGACCAGCCCGACCAGGCGCGTGAGGTGCTTACCACCCTCCTTGCTGGTCACGCCGGCCTGCTTGGTCGCAGCCACGCTCTCGGCCACGCGCTTCTGGTACTCGAGCGCCGCCGGCAGGATGTAGCGATTGGCCATCAGCACCATCAGCTGGGCCTCGACGTTGATGGTCTTGCTGTAGTTCTCGAGGTTCACCTCGTACCGGGCATGCAGTTCGCGCTCGCTCAGCACCTTGAACTTCTCGAAGGTCTTCACGACAGGGGCCTTCACGATTTCCGGCAGCGCGTCGACGGTGGTCTTCAGGTTGAGCAGGCCGCGCGAGGCCGCCTCCTTCTGCCAGTCGTCCGAGTAGCCGTTGCCGTTGAAGATGATGCGCTTGTGCGCCTTGACGGTCTTCTTGAGCAGTGCAGCCACGGCCTCGTTGAAGGCCGCCTCGCCCTTGCGCCCGGCCAGCATCTTCTCGAGCTCGGTGGCCATCGCATCGAGCGACTCGGCCACGGCCACATTGAGGCAGGTGGAGGGGAAGGCCACGTTCTGCGTCGACCCGACCGCGCGGAACTCGAACTTGTTGCCCGTGAAGGCAAACGGCGAGGTGCGGTTGCGGTCGCCGGCATCGCGCGGCAGCTTGGGCAGCACCGAGACGCCCATGTCGAGCAGTCCGCCGGCCTTGGTCCGCTTGGCGCCGCCCTTCTCGACCTGCTCGAAAATGTCGGTCAGCATGTCGCCGAGGAACACCGACAGGATGGCCGGCGGTGCCTCGTTGGCCCCGAGGCGGTGGTCGTTGCCCGCGTGAGCCACGGCCATGCGCAGCAGCCCCTGGAAGGTGTCGACCGCACGGATGACCGCCGTGCAGAAGAACAGGAACTGCATGTTGTCGTGCGGCGTGTCGCCCGGGTTGAGCAGGTTGTTGCCGTGGTCGTCGCTCATGCTCCAGTTGACATGCTTGCCCGAGCCGTTGACGCCGGCAAACGGCTTCTCGTGCACGAGGCACGCCAGCCCGAACCGCGGTGCCACGCGCTTGAGCGTTTCCATCGTCATCATCTGATGATCGGTGGCGACGTTGGCACTTTCGAAGATGGGCGCCACTTCATACTGCGACGGCGCCACTTCGTTGTGGCGCGTCTTGATGGGCACGCCCACGCGGTAGAGCTCGGCTTCCACCTCGGCCATGCAGGCCAGCACGCGCTCGGGAATCGAGCCGAAGTACTGATCCTCGAGTTCCTGGCCCTTTGGCGGACGCGCACCAAACAGCGTGCGGCCCGCGTTGATGAGATCGGGACGGTTGAAGTAGAAGTTGTGGTCGATCAGGAAGTATTCCTGCTCGGGGCCACAGGTGGCCGTGACCCGTGTCGCCGGAGAGCCGAACAGGCGCAGCACACGCACCGCCTGTGTCGACAGGGCTTCCATCGAGCGCAGGAGCGGCGTCTTCTTGTCGAGCGCCTCACCGGTCCACGACACGAATGCCGTCGGGATGACCAGCGTGGCGTTGTTGCCGTTCATCAGGATCCAGGGCGGGCTGGTCGGGTCCCAGGCCGTGTAGCCGCGGGCCTCGAAGGTCGAGCGCATGCCGCCTGAGGGGAAACTCGAGGCATCGGGCTCGCCGCGCACCAGTTCCTTGCCGCTGAACTCGGCCAGCGTGCGGCCATCACCGGTGGGGTTGTAGAAGCTGTCGTGCTTCTCGGCCGTGACGCCGGTCATCGGCTGGAACCAGTGGGTGTAGTGCGAGGCGCCGTGCTCAAGCGCCCAGTCCTTGAGGGCCGTGGCCACGGCGTCGGCCGTGGAGATGTCGAGCGCTTTCCCGTGGGTAATGGTGTCACGCAGCGAGCGATAGACGGCCTTGGGCAGCCGCGCCTGCTGCGTCTTGTCGCTGAAGGCCAGCGTGCCGTAGGCCTCGCCGACCTTGAGGGCCGGCCCCGTCTGGCGAAGGCCCTGCGTGGCCCAGGTGTTGATTCCTGCGACTGCGTCTTTCAGAAAACCGGCTCCCATGGCTGGTGTGCTCCCCTCTGGCATGTGGCGACGCTCTCCCGGCACGTCAGTAGCTGTGCTGCGCGACGTGGTGTCACCAGAAACATGTCAATCATGCATGAATCGTTGGTCGTTTTGCAATACTGAGGCCTTTTGAGTGCCATTGGGGGCAGATGTCGTGCATTTTCGTCATGATTTATTGTCAATCTTGCATGTGTAGAGGCTTTGAGCCGCGCCGACCCCATCTGGGACCGGGCCGGCGGGTTTGTAAAATTCTCCCGGTTTGTCTCGACGTGCAGGTAAGGTGTAAGGCGCCATGCACGCCCGTCCCTGGATCGCCATCTACCACGCGCAGACGGCACCGGACCTGCCGCCGCGCCCCCATCCCCACCTGCCGGCCCTCATCCGCGAGGCGGCCGTACGGTTCCGCACCCGCGAGGCGTGCGCCCTCGGCCTGCCCAACGGTGTGCAGGGCGGGCTGACCTTCGAGCAGGTCGATGCCCTCTCTGACGCCTTCGCCGTCTACCTGCGGGATGTCGCTGGATTCACGGCCGGCGACCGCGTCGCCATCCAGATGCCGAACTGCCTGGCGTATCCGGTGGTGGTATTCGGGGCGCTGAAGGCCGGGGTGGTGATGGTGAACACCAACCCCCTCTACACAGCACCCGAGATGACCAAGCAGTTTGTCGACAGCGGGGCCACCGGATTGGTCACAATCGACCTCTTCGCCGATCGGGTCGCCGAGGTACTGCCGGCCACGCGCATCCGCCGGGTCGTCGTCGTGAGCCTGAGCGACCTGCTGCCGACCGTGAAGCGCTGGCTGGTGTGGGGCGTCCAGAAGTATGTGCGCAAGATGATTCCGGCCGTGACGTTCCCGCACGACGCCTTCACCGACGCCGTGGCCCAGGGGCGGCAGCGCATCGCGGCCGGTGTCGACCCGACCTCGTATGCCCGCACCCTGACCCACGACAGCCTGGCCGCCCTCCAGTACACGGGCGGCACGACCGGCGTGGCCAAGGGCGCCATGCTGACCCACGGCAACCTGCTCGCCAACATCGAGCAGTGCCTCCAGGTGTGGCGGCCCTGGCTGCTGCCTGCGGGCGATGCCATCCTGACGGCGCTGCCGCTGTACCACATCTTCGCCTTCACCGCGAACCTCATGCTGTTCTGGGTGATCGGCGGGCGCAATGTGCTCTCACCGAGCCCGCGGCCGCTGTCGAACCTGCGCGTCCTGCTCGAGCGCGAGCGCTTCACGTGGTTCACCGGCGTCAACACACTGTTTGCCGCGCTCATGCACGAGGACTGGTTCACGGCGCGCAAGGAGTGGGGCTTCACCGGGTCTGTGGCCGGGGGCATGGCGCTCGTGCCGGCCGTCGCCGACCGGTGGGAGCAGGTGACCCGCACGCCCATCTATCAGGGCTACGGGCTCACCGAGACATCGCCCGTGGTGACGCTGCTGCCGTTTCACCGGCCCAAGCGGGGGTCGATTGGCATCCCCGTGCCTGGCACCGACGTCCGGCTTGTGGACGATGCGGGCCATGACGTGCCGGCGGGGACGCCGGGCGAGGTCGTGGTGCGCGGCCCGCAGGTCATGCAGGGCTACTGGGAAAAGCCGGAGGAAACGGCGCAGGCCCTCCGCGACGGCTGGTTCCACACCGGCGACATCGCTCAGATGGACGATGAGGGCTACTTCTTCATCGTCGATCGCAAGAAGGACATGATCCTCGTCAGCGGCTTCAACGTGTATCCCAACGAGGTGGAAGCCGCGATTGCGTCGCACCCGGGTGTCATCGACTGCGCCGTGGTCGGTGTGCCCGACCAGGACACCGGCGAGTGGGTCGTCGCCTACGTGGTGCGGAAGGATGCATCGCTGACCGACGAGGACATTCGCGCACACTGCCGCGAGACCCTGACGGGCTACAAGGTGCCGAAGATCGTCGTCTTCCGGGACGAGCTGCCGAAATCGAACGTCGGCAAGGTGCTGCGCAAGGACCTGCGGTCGGATGCCATGTCTGTGAAGCGGGCATGACGGTCGAGTGAGGACCGCGCGTGGATAACCTGTGTCACACGCTGGCCGGCGCGGCCATGGGCCGGGCCGGGCTGGCCAGGCGCACGCCCTATGCACTGGGCGTGCTCATGATTGCCGCCAACCTGCCGGACATTGATGTCGCCGTGTTCCTCACGGACACGCTGCCGGTGTCGTTCCGTCGCGGGTGGACGCACGGCGTGCTGGCGCAGCTGGTGCTACCCGTGCTGCTGACCCTGGCGACTGGCTGGTGGGCGCGCCGCCGGGGCCAGGCCATGGCCTGGCGCCACTGGCTGCTGCTGTCGTTCGCGGGCGTCTACTCCCACGTGGGCCTCGATTATCTGAACAGCTACGGCATCCGGCTGCTGATGCCGTTCTCGTCCCGCTGGTTCTACGGCGACGCGCTCTACATCGTCGACCCCTGGATGTATCTGCTGCTCGGGGGCGGTCTGTGGTGGTCGCACTGGCTGAGCCGGCGCCAGCATCGGCACGCGGCGCGGCCCGTGCAGGCCGGCCTCGCCCTCGCGGTGGTGTATTGCCTCGCGATGTGGGGGTCGAATCAGTGGGCCCGGCAGGAGGTCGCGCGCGGGCTGGTGCGCGCGGGCGTGCCAGCGTCGACGACGTTCATGGTGACCCCCGTGGTCGTCAATCCGTTCCGCCGGGAAGTGGTGCTGGTGCAGGGGTCGCGCTATGAGAAGGGCACCCTGCAGTTCGACCCACGGCCGCGCTTCCGGCCGGCTGGCTTCGGCGTCGACATCGGCCTGACCCGACCCGAGGCCGAGGCCGTGCTCGCTACGCCGACTGCCCGCGCCTTCCTGTCGTGGTCACGGTTTCCGTTCCTCGTGCCCGACCCCGAGGCACCGACGCGCCGATTCTTCCTGAACGACTACCGGTATTCCGACAGCGGCGGGCGTGTCGGCTGGGCCGGGATGCAGGTGGCCGTCGACGCACCCGCGCCCTGAGCCGCTCCGCTACAATCGAGGGTATGCGCGCGCTGCTGCTGCTCATCTGCCTGGCCCTGCCCACGCCGTCGTGGGCCTGGGGCTTCGAGGCCCACAAGTACATCGCCGGCCAGATGATTGCGCTGCTGCCGCCCGAGCTTCGGCCGCTGTTCGAGAAGCACCGAGCCCTGATTGTCGAGCGGTCGGTCGACCCGGATATGTGGCGCACCGCCGGCTTCGAGAGCGAGCCACCGAATCACTTCCTCGACCTCGACCACCAGGCGTTCGGCCCCTATCCCCACGAGGGGCTGCCGCGCGACTACGCCTCGGCGGTGCAGAAGTTCGGCAAGGAGTTCATCCACGAGCAGGGCCTGCTGCCGTGGCGCGTGCAGGAGTTCTACGGGCACCTGCAGCGGTCGTTCGAGGCCCTGAAGCGGCCGAATCCCTCGCCCTACACGCTCGACAACATCGCGTACTACAGCGCCATCCTGGCGCACTATGTGTCAGACGGTCACGTGCCGCTGCATGCCGTCGTGAACTATGACGGCCAGCTGACCAACCAGCGGGGCCTGCATGCGCGGTGGGAGAGTGACCTCTTCGAGCGCTTCCGGAGCGACCTGTCAGGCACACCGGCCCGACCCGTGCCGGTCGCCAATCCGCGCGACTTCATGTTCGACGTGCTGCTGTCCTCGAGCCGCTTCATGCCTGACCTGCTGGCGGCGGACAAGGCGGCATCAGCCGGGCGGGAGTTCTACGACGATGCCTACTATGCGGCGTTCAGGACCGCGCAGTGGCGGGTGCTCAACCAGCGCGTGCTCGATTCCACCACGGCGGTGGCCGCGGTCATCATCGGGGCGTGGGAGGCTGCGGGGCGGCCGGCCGTGCCCACCGAGTTTCCCCGCAATCCCCGGCGCGTGCCCCGACCCTGACAGGTGACCGTCTACCTGATTCCGCTGCCCGACGGCCGACGCGAGCCGTATTTCGAACCCGCCGTCGACGAGGTGCCGGCGGCCGGGGCGGACACGCGCGGCTGGTTCGCCCGCGTGCGCACCCGGTTCACGGCGACGCTGCACGACCTCGAGCGCCGTGCGCACGAGGCGCGCACGGCCGCACCGCCGCGTCGATGGACCGGGCGCCTCGAGCGGCGCATCGTCTCGTGGCTGGCCAGCCGCATCGTCGAGCAGCGCCTGCTGTGGCACCTGCGGGGACAGCCGCTGGTGCACCTGCATCACCCGGCCGGCGACGCGCCGGGGGCCGCCGCGCAGGCCATGCGCGAGGAACTGACCCGCGACCGGGCCCATCACCTTCGCGGCGCCGTACTGCACGGCCTGGTGCTGCTGCTCTCAGCCCCGGTGGCGGTCATCCCCGGGCCCAATGTGCTGGGCTACGTCTTCACATTCACTGCTGTCGGGCATGCCCTGGCCTTCCTCGGGGCGAGCCATGGTCTTCGCGGCGTGGAATGGGTGCCCGTGGCCGATGGCGTCCTCGATGCGCTGGCCGAGGCCCTGCGCCCGGGCGCTCCCGCAGGGGCGCGCGACGCGGTGGCGTCACGCCTGCCGCTGCAGCGCCTGGCCCTCTTCCTCGACCGGGTCGTGCCCCCGACCGCGTGATATTCTGCGAAGCGTGACCCTCGCAGCGCTTGCGACGGCGCTCGGGTGCCACCTGGACGGCGATGGCGCGGTCCTCATCCGCGGCGTGGCCACGCTCGACCAGGCGGGGCCGGGCGACCTGACATTCCTGACCAATCCGCGCTACGCGCACCAGCTGGCCTCGACGCGCGCCTCGGCCGCCATTGTCGGCGCCGACGTTCAGGACGCCCCGTGTGCCCTGCTGCGCAGCGAGGAACCCCACGTGGCCCTGGCGCGCGCGCTGACGCTGCTGAACCCGCCCGTGCGCCCTTCGGCCGGTGTCCACCCGACGGCCATCATCGCGGCAGACGCCGAGATTGATGCGACCGCATCGATTGGCCCCTATGCCGTGGTCGACTCGCACGCCCGCATCGGCGCCCGGGTGGTGCTGGGGCCGCACGTGGTGGTGGGGGCGGGGACGGTGATTGGCGACGACTCGTGGCTGCATGCGCATGTCTCGGTGCGCGAGGGCTGCCGCCTGGGCGCACGCTGCGTCGTGCAGAACGGCGCGGTCATTGGCAGCGACGGCTTCGGCTTTGCCACCTCACGCACTGGCGAGCACGTGAAGATTCCGCAGCGCGGGCCGGTGGTGCTCGAAGACGACGTCGAGATTGGGGCGCAGACGGCCATCGACCGGCCGGCGGTGGGAGAGACCCGCATCTGCGCCGGCGCCAAGATCGACAACCTGGTGCAGATTGCCCACGGCGTCGTGGTGGGCCGGGGGTCGCTGCTCGCCGCTCAGGTGGGCATCGCGGGCAGCACGAAACTTGGGGCGTATGTGACGCTGGGCGGGCAGGTGGGCGTCGCGGGGCACCTGAGGCTCGGCGACCGCGTGAAGGCGTCGGCAAAGACGGGCATCACCAACTCGATCGACCCCGACGGCTTTGTCTCGGGCTATCCGGCACTGCCCAATCTCGAGTGGCGCAAGACCTCGGTGCTGGTTCGGCGCCTGCCCGAGCTGCGCGAACGGGTGCGGCTGCTCGAGCAGCGCCTTGAGACGCTGGCGCCGGCCAACACGTCCAACGAATAAGTACAGACGGGGGAACACGCATGACACGGATGTCGCGCTGGAGTGTGGTGCTGGTGGCCGTGGTGGGCCTGGCCACGGGCGTGCTGACGGCGGCGGCGCGGCCACCGAAGTTCGCGTACCAGCGGATTCAGCTGCCGAATGGCCTCACCGCGATCCTGCACCAGGATCGGTCAACGCCGATCGTCAACGTGCAGCTGTGGTTCCACGTGGGGTCGAAGGATGAGCGGCCGGGGCGCACCGGCTTTGCGCACTTCTTCGAGCACCTGATGTTCAAGGGATCACGCAACGTCGAGCCCGAGCAGCACACCTCGATCATCGCCTCGGTGGGCGGGCAGGCGAATGCCTACACCACGGAAGACACGACGGTCTTCTGGCAGACCGTGCCCTCGCAGTACCTGCCGCTGACACTGTGGATGGAGGCCGACCGACTGGCCACGCTCCGCATCGACCAGGAGACCTTCGTGCGCGAGCGCGAGGTGGTGAAGGAAGAGCGGCGGATGCGCATCGAGAACCAGCCGTATGGACGGCTGAACGAAATCATCTACGAGCAGGCGTTCACGACGCATCCCTACCGGCATCCGGTGATCGGCAGCATGGAAGATCTGAACGCCGCCACGCTCGAGGATGTGCGCGACTTCTACGCCACCTACTACGTGCCGTCGAATGTCACGGTGGTCATCTCGGGTGACTTCGACCTGGCCGAGGCCGAGGGCCTGGTGCGCCAGTACCTGGGGCGCGTGCCGAAGGCCGAGCGCGCCGTGCCCCGCGACATTCCCCGCGAACCACCCCAGAAGGCCGAGAAGCGCGTCGTGGTGTCGGAAAACGTGCCGCTGCCCGCCGTGGTGGTGGCGCACCACATTACCTACGACGGGCATCCCGATGCCTATCCGCTGCACATTGCGGCGAAGGTGCTGTCTGACGGACAGAGCTCGCGCATCTACCAGAAGCTCGTCTATGAATCGGGTCTGGCGCTGACGGCCTTCGGGCAGGCCAACCTGATTGAGCACCCCAACCTGTTCTATGCGGCGGCGATCGTGAACCCCGGGCAGTCGCCCGAGGCGGTCGAGAAGGCCCTCATTGCCGAGCTCGAGCGCATGAAGGCCGAGGGCGTGACGACCCGCGAGCTGCAGCGTTCAAAGAATCAGTTCGCCCGCGACTACATCCTGGGCCGCGAGACGGTGCAGCAGAAGGCGACCCACCTGGCCCATGCCGAGGTGCTGCATGCCGACATCACCACGGCCGATGGCGAGTTCGACATCTTCCAGAGCATCACGCAGGCCGAGGTGAAGCGCGTGGCCGGCACCTACTTCACGCCGCAGTCGCGCGTGGTCATCCACATCATGCCGAAGGGAGGCGTGGAATGAGAGTCTTCACCTTCGCGGCCCTGGTGCTGGCAGTCGCCACGACGGCCGCCGTCGCGCAGACGGCACAGCAGTGGCCCCGTGAGTTTCCGCCGCGGCCCCTGGCGGCCCGCCCGATGGTGTTTCCCCCCTTCGAGGTGAAGACGCTGCCCAACGGCCTGACCGTCGTCGTCGTGAGCCAGAACGAGCAGCCGGCCATCAGCATGCGGATGATCGTGCGCGCCGGGTCGGCGCAGGATCCGAAGGGCAAGCTCGGGCTGGCCATGCTGACCGCCGCCCTGCTCGATCAGGGGGCCGGGGCACGGTCGGCGCAGCAGCTGGCCGAGGAAGTCGACTTCATGGGGGCCGCGCTGGGCACCGGGGCCGGCACCGACCTGAGCTTCGTGAATGCGGTCGTCATGAAGGACGACTATCTGAACGGGCTCGCCATCATGGCCGACGTGGCACGGCGCCCGTCGTTTGTGCCCGCCGAAATCGAGCGGCAGCGCCAGCAGGCCCTGTCGGCGCTGAAGGTCGCCGCGGAGGATCCCGAATCGGTGGCCGACCTGGTCATCGAGCGGCTGATCTTCGGCTTCCACCCGTATGGCATGCCCGGTTCGGGCACCGCCGACACGATCAGGGGGCTGACCCGCGACGACTTCGTGGCCTTCCACCGGCAGCACTTCGTGCCGAACAACGCGCTGCTGGCCGTGGTCGGTGACATCACCTCGGCCGAGGCGCTCAAGGGGGTGGAACAGTACTTCGGCGACTGGGCCCGGGGCGAGGTGCCGCCGTTTGCGCCGGTCGATCCCCCACAGCCCACCCGGCGTGTCGTGGTGATCGACCGTCCCGATGCCGTTCAGACCGAGATTCGCGTCGGTCATCTGGGCATTCCCCGCAAGCACGATGACTTCGAGGCCGTGAGCCAGTCGGTGAAGATCCTCGGCGGGGAAGGGGGCAACCGGCTGCAGGGCGTGCTGCGCAGCAGCCGGCAGCTCACCTACGGCGCGTCGGCCGACCTCAACACCTACAAGTGGTCGGGCGCCATCATCGCGCAGACCAACACACAGACGCCCAACACCGTTGAGGCGCTTCGGCTGATGGTCGACGAGTTCGCCCGCCTGCAGCGCGAGAAGGTGGGCGAGAACGAGCTCGAGGCCGCGCAGGCCTACGCCGTGGGCAGCTATCCCCTCAGCATCGAGACGCCCGACCAGCTGGCGACCCAGGTGCTCAACATGCTGTTCTACGAGCTGCCGGTCGACTCGCTGCCGAAGTTCCGCGAGCGCATTGAAGGCGTCTCGCCCGAGGAGATTCAGCGGATTGCCCGCTGGTTCGTCCGCCCCGACCAGCTGTCGGTGGTGCTGGTGGGCAATGCCTCGGCGTTCATCGATCGGCTCAAGGGCGCGGGGTTCCCGCTGGTCGAGCGCGTGCCGATCGACCGCCTCGACCTGCTGTCGGCTGACTTCCTGAAGCCGTGAAGATTCTGCTCTCGTGCGGCGAGCCGTCCGGCGACCTCTACGCCGGCGCGCTCGTGCGCGCCCTGCGACGCGCCGACCCGTCGGTCGAGGTGTTCGGCATGGGCGGGGCGCACATGGCCGAGGCGGGCGCGGAGCTGCTGGTCGACTACCGGGGGCTGGCGGTCACCGGCCTGACCGAGGTGGTGACGGCACTGCCGCGCCTCCTTCGCACGCTGCGCACACTGGTGGACGCGGCCCGCGACCGTCGCCCCGATGTCCTCGTCGTCATTGACTATCCCGACTTCAACTTCCGCCTGATGCAGGCGGTCAAGGCGCTCGGCATTCCGGTCGTCTACTACATCAGCCCGCAGCTGTGGGCGTGGCGTGCCGGGCGCATGCGCACCATGCAGGCGGTCGTCGACCGGGTGCTGCCCATCTTTCCGTTCGAAGAGGCCCTCTATCGCGAGGCCGGCGTCGACGTGCGGTTCGTGGGGCATCCGCTGCTGGAACTGACGAAGACCACGGCACCGCGCGAGGCGCTGCGCGCCGAGTGGGGCATCGGTCCCGACCAGGCGCTGGTGGCCCTGCTGCCGGGCAGCCGGGGGAATGAACTGAAGGCGCTGGCCCCGGTCCTGGCCGAGGCCCGCGATCGCATCCGGCAGCAGCGGCCCTCGGCACGGTTCGTCGTGGCGCGGGCCCCCCATGTGACCGATGCCTGGCTGGCCCCGCTCACCGCCGACCCCGGCACCCTCGTGGTGGCCGACCGCACGGACGATGTGCTGGCGGCGTGCGACGTGGTGCTGACGGCCTCGGGCACGGCCACCGTGCAGGCGGCCATCCACGGCGCCCCGATGGTGGTGCTGTACCGGCTTTCGGCCCTGACCTATCGCCTCTTCAAGCCCCTGGGCCGGGTCGACATGTATGCGATGGTCAACCTGATTTCGGGGCGACGCATTGTCAGGGAACTGATTCAGGACGAGTGCCGGGCCGAGGCGGCCGCCGACGAGGCCCTGCGCCTCCTGACCGACCGCGACTACCGGGCGCAGATGGTGCGCGACCTGGCGGCGGTGCGCGAGGCCCTCGGAGGCCCCGGGGCCAGCGACCGGGCGGCGGCAGCCATTGCCGAGCTGGTGACGGCCCGCGCGACGGCGCGGGGCTGACCCGGCTGCCCGGGGGGCGCGGGGCGTTCCGGCGGGGTGGTCCAGCCTGATATGATTCGGCGGTTGACCATGTCCAGTCTCGACACTTTCAAGACCCGTGCTTCCCTCACTGTGGGCGGCGAGACCATCCACTACTACAGCCTTCCGGCGCTGGCGCAGGCCTTCCCCGGCGTGAACCGCCTGCCGTATTCGCTGAAGATCCTCCTCGAGAACCTGCTGCGCCGCGAAGACAACGCCTTCGTCAAGACGGATGACATCCGCGCACTGGCCGGCTGGGATCCGAAGACGATTGGCGAGAAGGAAATGTCCTTCATGCCGGCACGCGTGCTGCTGCAGGACTTCACCGGCGTGCCCTGCGTGGTCGACCTGGCGGCGATGCGCGACGGCATCGTGGCGCTTGGCGGCGACCCCGACAAGGTGAACCCGCTGCAGCCGGTGGAACTGGTCATCGATCACTCGGTGCAGGTCGACCACTTCGGCGCGGCCAATGCCCTCGAGCTGAATGCCGACCTCGAGTACCACCGCAACCGCGAGCGCTATGTGTTCCTGCGCTGGGGCCAGACGGCGTTCCGCAACTTCCGTGTGGTGCCGCCCGAGACGGGCATCGTGCACCAGGTGAACGTCGAATACCTGGCCCGCGTGGTGTGCCGTGAAGAGCAGGACGGCGCGGTCGTGGCGTATCCCGACAGCGTCTTCGGCACCGACTCGCACACGACCATGGTGAATGGCCTGGGCGTGGTGGGCTGGGGCGTGGGCGGTATCGAAGCCGAGGCCGCGATGCTGGGCCAGCCCAGCTCGATGCTGATTCCCCCGGTGCTGGGTGTCAGGCTCAGCGGCAAGCTGCCCGAGGGCGCGACCGCCACCGACCTGGTGCTGACGGTCACCGAGGCGCTTCGCAAGAAGGGCGTCGTCGGCAAGTTTGTCGAGTTCTTCGGACCCGGCCTGGCGCACCTGACGATTGCCGATCGCAGCACGCTCGGCAACATGTGTCCCGAGTACGGGGCCACCGTGGCCATCTTCCCGATCGACGAGATGACCCTCGAGTATCTGCGCCTCACGGGGCGCGACGAGGCCCAGGTGGCGCTCGTCGAGGCCTACGCGCGGGCGCAGGGCCTGTTCCGCACCGAGGGTGCCGCCGATGCGGTCTACACCGACACGCTCGACATCGACGTGTCGGCCGTGGTCCCGAGCCTGGCCGGTCCGCGTCGGCCGCAGGATCGCGTGACGCTGGCTTCGGCCAAGCAGTCATTTGCCGGTGCGCTCGACGAACTGAAGAAGGGCGTCAAGGTGTCGGGCGGCGGCACGGCCGTCGCCACGGCGACCCAGCTCGAGCACGGATCGGTCGTGATTGCCGCCATCACCAGCTGCACCAACACCTCGAACCCCAGCGTGATGATCGGCGCCGGCCTCGTGGCCAGGAAGGCTGTCGAGCGCGGCCTGACCCGGAAGCCCTGGGTGAAGACCTCGCTGGCCCCGGGGTCGAAGGTGGTCACCGACTATCTGACCAAGGCCGGGCTGCAGACGCATCTCGACGCGCTCGGGTTCAACCTCGTCGGCTACGGCTGCACGACCTGCATCGGCAACAGCGGACCGCTGCCCGATGACGTCACGGCGGAGGTGCGCGAACGCGGGCTCGTCGTGGCCTCGGTCCTCAGCGGCAACCGCAACTTCGAGGGCCGCATCCAGCAGGACGTGCGGGCCAACTACCTGGCGTCGCCCCCGCTCGTCGTGGCCTACGCGCTGGCCGGGTCGATGAACGTCGACCTGACGACCGAGCCGCTGGGCACGGGCCGCGACGGAGAGCCGGTGTACCTGAAGGACATCTGGCCGACCGAGCGCGAGATTCAGGAAGCCATGCTGATGAGCGTCACGAAGGACGCCTATCAGCGGCAGTACGCCAACGTGTTCGACGGCGACGAGCGGTGGCGCACCCTGCCGGTGCCGACCGGCGATCGCTTTGCGTGGGACGGCGAGTCGACCTACATCCGCCGGCCCACCTTCCTCGAGAACCTGTCGATGACTCCGGCGCCGCTGACCGACATCACCGGGGCGCGCGCGCTGGCGGTGCTGGGCGACAGCATCACGACCGACCACATCTCGCCGGCCGGCAACATCAAGGCTGACGGCCCGGCCGGGAAGTATCTCGTCGATCACGGCGTGCCCGCCCGCGAGTTCAACTCGTACGGCGCCCGCCGCGGCAACCACGAGGTGATGATGCGCGGCACGTTTGCAAACACGCGCATCAAGAATCAGCTGGTGCCGGGCATCGAGGGCGGCGTCACGGCCTACCTGCCGGGTGGCGAGGTGATGTCCATCTACGACGCCGCGATGCGCTACCAGGACGCCGGCGTGCCGCTGATGGTGCTGGCCGGCAAGGAATACGGCTCGGGATCGTCGCGCGACTGGGCGGCCAAGGGCACCATGCTGCTCGGCGTGAAGGTCGTCATCGCCGAAAGCTTCGAGCGCATTCACCGCAGCAATCTGGTGAACATGGGCGTGCTGCCACTGCAGTTTGTCGACGGGCAGTCGGTCGCCAGCCTCGGGCTCACGGGCCGCGAGACCTTCGCCATTGCCGGCGCCGGCGCACAGCTGACGCCGCGGTCGACCGTGCAGGTGACGGCGACGGCCGACGATGGCTCGACGCGGACGTTCACGGCGGCGGTGCGCATCGACACGCCGGAAGAGCTGACGGCGTTCTCGCACGGCGGCATCCTGCCGTATGTGCTGCGCCAGCTGGTGAAGAAGGGCTAAGTGCCCCTGACCTCAGCCGACGTCAAGGCGCAAGCCGCGCGGCTGGGGTGTGACCTGTGCGGGGTGGCGGCCGCCGCCGCCCTGCCGGAACTGCAGTTCCTCAACGAGTGGCTCGCCCGCGGATACGCGGGCGAGATGCTCTACCTCCACCGGTCAGCCGACACCCGCCGCAGCATCCACCGCTTCCTGCCCTCGGCCCGCTCGGTCATCGTGACCGGCACCCTCTACCACACGGAACACGACACGGCGCCGTCGCGCGCGACGGATACCGTCGACGTGGCCCGCTATGCGCGCGGACGTGACTATCATGTCGAGCTGGCCGAGCGGCTCGAGGCGCTGGTCGACTGGATGCGCGCGCAGGCCGACAGCCCCTTCGAGGCGGCCATCTTCGTCGACAAGCATCACGTGCAGGAGCGGTCGTGGGCGGCGGCGGCCGGCCTCGGGTGGATCGGCAAGAACGGGTGCGTGATTCATCCGGAACTCGGCTCGTGGCTGCTGCTGGCCGGCGTGGCGGTGAGCCTCGACCTGGCCCCGGACCCTCCACAACTGGATCAGTGCGGCTCGTGCACGCTCTGCCTCGATGCGTGCCCGACCGGCGCGCTGGTCGAGCCGAAAGTGCTCGATGCCACGCGGTGCCTCGCGTATCACACCATCGAACTCGACGGGCCCATTCCCGAGCCCTATCGCGAGTCGGTCGGCCGGCACTGGTTCGGATGCGACATCTGCCAGGACGTCTGTCCGTGGAACCTCGCGCCGCCGCTGTCGACCGACCCGGCATGGACGTCAGAGGGACGCCACGGCGCGCGCGCCTCGGACCTGTGGCTCAAGCCCGACCACGAACTGCATGCGGTCATCGACGACAGCGCGATGGTGCGCACTGGCCTGGCCCGCCTCAGGCGGACGCTGGCGCTCATCATCGGCAACAGCGGCGATGCGTCGCTGGCCACCGTGCTCGACCGCCCGGGGCGCGGCGTGAAGAACGCAGCGCCGAGCGCCGACGCGCCTGTCGTCCGCGATGCCGTCGCCTGGGCGCAGGAACGCCTGCGGGGGCGCGACGAGCGGGAGTAGGATGGTCGTATGGCTGCCGACGAACTGTCGCTGTCTCCGGTGCTGCTGCTCGCCATGCCGCAGATGACCGACCCGAACTTCCACAAGTCCGTCGTCCTGGTGACCGAGTACGGGCCCGACGGGGCCTTTGGTCTTGTGCTCAACCGCCCGATGGAGGTGCCGGCCATCAGCGTGGTCCGTGCGGAGCCGCCTCTGTCGGTCGACCCGTCGGTGCACCTCTTCGTGGGCGGCCCCTGCGAGCAGACGCGGGCCTGGGTGCTGATGCGCGACCGCACGCGCGATGCCGAGGCGCATGAGGTGCTGCCGGGCCTGTGCCTGTCGGCCTCGCCCGAGCTGGTGCGCGAGGGCCTCACGCATCCGGGAGGCGGCGGCCTGCGGATTCTCGTGGGCTATGCCGGATGGGCAGCAGGGCAGCTCGATGTCGAGCTGGCCGAATCGGCATGGCTGATGGCCCCGGTTGACCCGGCGCTGGTGTTCGACACACCGGTCACGCAGATGTGGGAGTCGGCCCTGCACCGGCTGGGCACGTCGCCGGCGCTGCTGCAGGAAGGTGGAGGCGTGCAGTGACGCGCCCCGCGTCAGTCTGACTGAAGGAATGATGATGTTCAGAGTGCCCATGACGAAGATTGCCACCACCACCTCGCTGATCACGCTGCTGGCGGCCTGCACCACGACCGCCCCCGATCAGCCCCTGCCGGCCGGCCAGTCGTCGCCGGAACTCCAGCGCCTGCAGGCGTCGACGCACCGGTTCGTGCCGACCGACCTGTCGGCCGACCTCTCGTCGCTGTCGCCGGGCGACCGCACGGCGCTCACGCATCTGGTGCGCGCAGCGCAGGTGATGGATGCCCTCTATCTGCGGCAGGTCTGGGCGGGCAACGAGGCCCTCCTGCAGACGCTCAGCCAGGACTCGACGCCCGTGGGGCAGGCGCGCCTGCGGGCGTTTGTCATCAACAAGGGCCCATGGTCACGGCTCGACCACAACGAGCCGTTCCTGGCCGACATGCCCGCGAAGCCGGGAGGAGCAACGTTCTATCCGGCCGATGCCTCGAAGGACGACGTCGCCCGGTGGATCGAGGGCCTGTCGCCCGACGCGCGGACGGCTGCCACGGGATTCTTCACGGCGATCCGTCGTGATCCGCAGGGACGCCTGCAGGCCGTGCCGTACTCCACCGAATACCAGCCGGAACTGGCGCTGGCGGCGCAGTACCTGCGCGCTGCCGCCGCGGCCACGTCGGATGCCACCCTGCGCGCCTTCCTCGAGTCGCGCGCGGCGGCCTTCGCCAGCAACGACTACTACGACAGCGACGTGAAGTGGATGGCGCTCTCGGGAGCGATTGAGCCGACCATCGGCCCCTACGAGGTCTACGAGGACGAGTGGTTCAACTACAAGGCCGCCTTCGAGGCCTTCATCACGGTGAAGGACGCGGCCGAGT
>Ga0315902_10001337_pt1 | contig 39647 bp, 39 predicted proteins | sample LakEriMetagenome_9_FD_203523 | JGI IMG/M metagenome (GOLD analysis project Ga0315902, IMG submission 203523) | Freshwater fungal communities from buoy surface, Lake Erie, Ohio, United States - Buoy 12 MA117 | ecosystem: Environmental > Aquatic > Freshwater > Lake > Lake biofilm | place: USA...
CAAAGCGGAGATTATCCGGGTTGGGCTCCAGATCCTAATTCAACGATCCTTAAATTAATGGCTGATTTGTACCGGAATATGTTCAATGAAGAACCGCAGATCAAAGCATGTCACGCCGGACTTGAATGTGGGATCCTCGGTAAACACCTACCGGGAGTTGAAATGATCTCATTTGGACCGAATATCAGAGGGGCGCATTCTCCGGATGAAAAGGTACAGATCTCATCCGTTCAGAAATTCTGGAAGTATCTTCTGGCTACGATCGAACGAACGCCTGCAGCATAGAATATGGCCGATCAGCATGAACTGATCATATTGGCAAATACACGGATGCCCTTCGGGAAATACAAAGGATATTTTCTTGTCCATCTTCCTGAGCCATATCTGGTATGGATGAAAGGGCAGGGGTTTCCTGATGGAAAACTCGGACAACAATTGGAGCTGATCCTTGAAATAAAGATCAATGGACTGGAGCATCTTATATATCCATTGATTAAAAAATAAACAATATGTAAATCAGTATCAATTTTGATTAACCACTTGTTTCCAATAAATTAAACTTCTTTATCGAGTGATCTAATACAATTCAAACGATACATTTTTAAATTTTTTATCTTTTCTTGTAACCATTTGATTTAACCGGGCGTAAACTCGCCCTGTATGAACGGAACAATGAACACAAGACAGGAAATCATGGTAAATAACACAGTTAAAGTAGCACAGTACAAGCTTGCTCAACACCGTATACAGGGAACGAAAAGCAAGCTGAATATATTCGAGGTAGCGCAGCTCATGGATGCCGTGCGCACAGCGGAGCAGATCAATAAGGCGGGTACAAGAACCATCTTCCATTCAGTGAACCTGAATTGATTGAATAGCACAATGATTGTTTGGGAAGGGGCCTTATGGCTCCTTTTTTTTGTACTCACATTTTCAGAATGCTTAATAATGTTTATATTTGTAAACTTTATTTCGTTTATAAATGTTAATCAAGGAGAGAATCGAGGTCATACTGAAAATGCACAAGCTTACACCTTCTGCTTTTGCTGACTTGATAGGTGTTCAACGATCCAATGTGAGTCATGTATTATCCGGCAGAAGCAAACCCGGGCTTGATTTCCTTGAAAAGATCCTGATTAGCTTTCCGAGGGTAAATGCACATTGGCTGATTACCGGTAAAGTAATGGAACAAGGCAAGGTCCATGAATTAGAGAACATGCAAGGATCGCTATTTTCAATGGAAAAGATTAAAGCAGATCGACATACGGAGCGAATCGTGATCTTCTACAGCGACGGAACTTGTAAGGAGTACATCCCTAGTGCTCAATAACCCCTGAACCGATTAGTTCATCGCCAACATACCAGGCGGCAAATTGCCCCGGAGTTATTCCCTTTTGCTTCTGATCAAACAAGATGTATAACTTGTTTTGGCGACAGATGAGCAAAGCTCCTTGAAGCGGTTGGCGGTAGCGGATCCTTACATTGCATTTTAGATCATCTTCTGAACTGATCTTGTAATTGAGGTTGATCCAATTAACAGTTTGGTCTTCAATGCTTAAAGCATATCTGTTTAGCCCAGGATGATCCTCTGACTGACCTGTAAAAATGAGGTTTTCTCTGGTGTCTATTCCAATGACAAAAGAGGGAAGGGGTCGCCCCCCGATGTGCAGCCCCTTTCGCTGTCCGATTGTGTAAAAATGAGCCCCCAAGTGTGATGCCACAATTTGCCCCATTTCTTTTGTGTATTCAAAAGGCTTCGTTAAACGTTCAACATTCTCGGGAAGCGGTAAAATTCCCGCGTAAACAGTAAATTGTTCAAGATTTGAAGGAACCTCTATCACGTCTCCTGTCTTTGGCTGTAGTTGCTGTTGAAGAAAAGTTGGTAGACTGATCTTACCAACGAAACAAAGTCCTTGCGAATCTTTTTTATCGGCAGTAACCAGACCGATTCCCCTTGCGATCTCACGAACCTCTGATTTCAGAAGCTCACCTATGGGGAAAAGTGCTTTGGAAAGCTGCTCTTGATTCAGCTGACAGAGAAAATAGCTCTGGTCCTTAGACGGATCCTTTCCTGCCAACAATCCAACTGTTCCGTCTTCATGATCAATCCTTCTGCAATAATGTCCTGTAGCAACGTAATCAGCTCCGAGATCCATAGCGGCTTTCAAGAAAACATCGAATTTTATCTCTCGGTTGCAGAGTACATCCGGGTTTGGGGTTCTACCAGATTCATATTCTTTGAACATGTAATCAACGATTCGTTCCTTGTACGGTTCACTTAGATCAATGACCTGGAATGGAATTCCGAGTTGCTGCGCAATCAATAAAGCATCGTTGGAATCATCAATCCAAGGACAATCATCGGAAAGCGTTACTGACTCATCGTGCCAATTCCGCATGAACATGCCGATCACCTCGTATCCTTGTTGGATCAACAAGTGCGCTGCAACACTCGAATCCACGCCACCTGACAAGCCCACTACAACACGTTTCATATTGCAAAAATAAACAATTCATGCGGGAAGAATTTACGTCCTAAACGATTAACATTTGTTATTTACATTTGTTAATATAGAGCATTCATGAATACTATTAACGTTTAATAACATCCGCAAAAGGAAGTTCTGGAATCTTTTTTGTTAATTTGATCACATGCGCTTTTTCGCACTGGTTTTCATTTTGATCCTTTCTCGGGCTCTATCCGCCCAAAGTTGTGAAAAGGTCCTCGTCACGGGTAAAGTGATCGATACTTTGCGTCCGCAGAATTTTTACAACCTGATGATCGTTAATCGTTCCAACGGTAGAGGTGTTTTTGGGCAGCCCAACGGAACATTTTCGGTGTACGTATCCAATGGTGATACATTGATCATTTCTGTCAAGGAGTACACTCCGGTAAGACTCGTAGTGCAGGCAGATTCGAACTGTCAGTTTTTAAAAAGGATCTTCATAGAAGGAAGACCTCAGGAAATTCAAGAAATTACAGTAACACCGTTGAAATCATTGGAGCAAATAAAGGAAGAACGCGAGGCACTGGCAATGAGAGAGACCAGAATGGTCACGGGAATCGAGATGCTTGAAAGTCCGATAACTGCGCTTTATCAGGCGTTTTCAAAAGTGGAGCGAAATAAAAGATGGATCGCTGAGCAAGAATACAAGGATAATCAACGCAAGGTTGTCAGGGAATTGTTGCGCGTCTACGTGGCTTTTGAGATCATAGAACTGTCTGAAGAAGAATTTGATGCGTTTGTGGATTTTCTGAATATCAATGAAGATTTCCTGAAAACAGCCACGGAAATGGAGTTGATCACATTTATCAAGGATAAATTCGAGCATTTCAATATTGTCAATAAGTTGAGAATGGACAAGGCACCAGAATGGCGTAAATGGCTGAGGACCGATTACAACAGAGCTGTTCAGGAGCTTATGGAATTTAATCTATCCAACAAGATCATCGACCTTCCAGAATCAGAGCACGATCGTTTTATCGTTTTTCTGGGATTGAACAGGGAGCTTTTAATGGAATTTACAGATGAAGAGCTCATGAGCCTGATCCGTATCAAGTACAATGCCTACCTCGCTTTTTACAAGATCGATATTCGTCTGCTGAATGCCAACTTCAATATTGAGGAAGCTGATAACGAGGACTGGAGGTGGATCCTAGAGCGTCGAAAGGATAAAAAAGCGGCCACTATAGCGCTATTGGATCTGTACAATGAACGCAGAGTGATCCAATTGAGCAAAGAGGAGTATGAGAAATTCATCATTTTCATGAATCTCAAGGAGTCATTCATGAAATCAGCGAAAAATGAGCAGTTGATCACATTCGTTCGTGCAAAGTTTTATGATTACCTTGAATTCTACCGCAATTAAGTAACCCACATAAGGAAATTTTTCCTCTTTTCCCTCTTTTACCTTTGTCTGATGTATCCACGCTGACCCTCCGGAATGTTGAAGATCCATGTATAATTACCAATAAAGTGTGAGTTGAAAAACCCGAGCTTTTTGTGCATGTTATATGGAAAGTAGACCCTATACCTTTCGTTGAGGCCTCTTGCACAAACTTGAGGAGCAATTCCATCTTGAATACATGGGGCGTCCTTAGATTTCTTGTTTAGCCTACTACCGTATTGCCAAACTTCTGACCATTCTTCCTGCCTTAAACGTCCCATTCCGGCGTTCTCCGGGGCGATAATGTAAAAACCTCCGAACTTTATTTTTCCCCTTAATTCTTCAATCATCCCCAGGGCATAAGCATAGCCCATACTATGAGCTACTATATATATGGTATCATTGTTGGATCGGTTAGGTATTTCGTTGAACATCATAAGGAGGTTCTTTGCAGCGATCTTTCCATTATTCAATCTCTCCCGAAATCCCTTTCTGTTCGGATCTTGCGACAGCATTGAGTAGGTTTCTTTCTTTTTTTTACCTACGATCCCTGTTGAGATGACATTCGTATGGTAACACTTATGTTTACGCAGATTTCTGCACCGCTTCGGATAGATTGTTGCAAGCTTGGTAAAATTGTAGAGATTTCTGTGATTTGATGTTGAAACTGAAAAGTGTCCATCGGCATAATAGGTTTCTGCCGGGTTCAGCTTATCGATAAAACGCTTGTTAATTTTATCCCATCTTTCCCAGTATTTGTAATGGTCCGTAGTGTAGATCATGTTAAGGGAGTTTGGGAATTCGAAACCGTTTTTAATTATGTCAGCGTAATTATCTTCATAATTATGTCCTTCAGTGGTTGGCCGGTAGCCATTTACAAGGAGTAAAATTCGTTTTGCCGCGTCTGTTATCGTCAGTTTCTTTGTGATGTCAACCCCCACGTGATTGTAAACCATCTCTTTTTCAAGTTCATCATCTTCATTAATGAATCTGAAAACCATATAATGACTGGAAGCTTTTTCGTTGTAACTACGCGTTTTTATTACCAGTCTGTCTGAGTCCCGACGAAATATACATTTCGAGAATTGATCCCGTGCGTCCATGTAAACATCAAAGTACAGCACCTTATCTCTTTTCTTAACATACCATTTTCCATCTCTTTTCAGCAGTACTTCTGTCCGTGGTGTCTGTACTTTATGATAGCTGAGACTTGGGTTGTTGAGAATACGATTCTTGACTTGTTCCATTGAAAGACCTGTGAAAGCCGGTATGAACCCCGAGATGATCTCATGTTTCTTGAGAAAAAAGCCTACCGTGATGTATGCGAGTATTCCTATTGACAACATTGACACATTTATCGTCCATGCTCTAAACTTTCGTTTTAAAAATTTAGGTTTTATCTCGGCGCGTTTTCGTTTGACAATATGTATGATACGAATGAATAACCAAATAAGAAAAGTTAGCCCAATTATGATCATGTGCCACAAACAGATCCGTATACCGGACCATTGAAAGATCACTTCGAACAACTCGTCATTGAGATTTAAGTGAAATGACAGGTAGTTCTTTTTGAATGGCCTCTGAATCGATGTTAATGGTGACCCTGAGGCAAAGTGGATAAAACCTTCCTTATCCTCTTCCCAGAAATAATAGGCTACCTGTCCATTGTTCGTTCTAACATCTTCATCACCATCGAAGAAGTTGTAGCTGCGGCTGGGATTTTTGAGTTTGTCCCACTGAAACTTCATGAGTTCAGATCCACCGTTTTGGTCCATCAAGTTGAGTGTTCCTCCTTTCGGGAGATCTGTAGCCAACCAAAAGTGCTCCAAAATCCCGATACCATGACCCAATTCACGGGCTATGGAATGGAACATGTCAGGCTCTAGCTGTTGCTTAATGAAACCAAAGGCATGATCCCGAACCATATAGCCATCCAGCTCAGGATCAACGAAACCGGGCACTATGAAGAGGTAATAACAATCCTTCGGATGTTTTGGATGGAGATCAAAATAGCGGTCTCTGAATTGCCTCATCTGTGCAGTGTACCGATCATTCAGGGCGCTGGGATTCTTAAGCAGGCCTCCATTGTCGAAAATGGTGTCCGAATAATTGCTCACATCCGCAACGCTGATCTCGATGTTGGCTTGTTTGTAAATCTCATTCAGGAACTCCTCCAGGTATTCTGTATCGAATTCACCCTGAACCATCTTGACGATCCTGATTTTCTCGACTGACTTTCGGTAAACCCTCACATTTAGCTTGCCCAATAATGTCTTTTTATAACGAATGAACAGGCTGTAATTTTTGATGCCGGGTGGAAGCTGGAAATCGAATACCGAATCATTTATGCTCTTAAATGAAAGCAGTTCTGGACTGTCATCGATACGGAATTCAAGTTTTGACAAGTCCTTTTTTCTCTTTGATCTGATTACCAGCCTAACCGGTTCGGATGACTTATAGCCAACTGACTTAAAAGGAGCATAATAAAAACCGTTGATCCCGATTTTAACCTTTTCGTAATACTTTATGGGTTTGCCGATACCGGGAATGTCTAGTCCGAACTTCTGGTCCGGATGGGGGATGAACGTGATTTCCGGTGAATTAGCGTGAGCTGATGCCTGAGAAACAGAATGAAGAGGCGATAAACAAAAGAGAATAAGTACAGCAAAAAAGCGCATGCACAAAGTTAAGACACAAGCATACGAAATTAAACGACCTGAAAGAAAAAAAGAAAGAAAGGCTATTGCTTGTTCAGCTCATCTACTCTTTTCTGTCGCTGCATTGGATTCTCGTTTGATGAGCGTTGTTTAAATAGCTCATAACGCGTCGGCTGAACTTGTCGTGGCCAACTGTTATTGTCCAGATCAGTATCGGCTGTTTCAAGGAACGGGTCAACCCTGAAAGATCGCACCTCTTTATCAAAGATCAACACTCGCGACACTTTATCTTCATACATCCTCCAAATCTCAGCTGGAATCCTGATTACTTGTTTTGAGTCATCCACAAAGGTTGCTTCAATGATAACCGGCATAACCAGTCCGCCAACATTCGTAAAGGTCAGTTCATAGAATTGCTTTTCCGAATTCAACATTTTCTTATCCTCGTCTGATAGCTTAGCTAGAAACTCGTCATATTCTTTTTTATCAAGTGCATCGACAAGATAAATGTTGCGTTTCGCATAGAAATCGTCGATCGCTGGATCGGCCTCATTAAACGTTTGTGGAATCGCATCTTTGTTTCGGAGCTCACCAATTCCTTTCTGACGGTTCTCATCCTTTTCTTGGCGGAAGGCTTTTTCGATCTCAGGATTCATAGTATTTAACTGGAACCATTTCACATTCTCCAAAGCGATATCAACATTGTCGGTTCCGTAGAACCATCCTCTCCAGAACCAATCGAGATCCACGGCGGAAGCGTCTTCCATTGTTCGGAAAAAATCAGCGGGAGTAGGGTGACGGAAGGCCCATCTTTCGCAGTAAAGCTTAAACGCATGGTCAAAAAGCTCCCGTCCCATGATCGTTTCGCGAAGGATGTTCAACGCAGTTGCCGGCTTCCCGTAGGCATTATTTCCAAACTGGAAGATCGACTCTGAATTGGTCATGATCGGAGAGAGGAACTTCTTGTCACCTTTCATATAGTCCACGATCATGTGCGCCGGTCCTCTTCTCGACGGATAGTCACGTTCCCATTCCTGCTCTGTAAGGTATTGAACGAACGTGTTAAGTCCTTCATCCATCCATGACCACTGTCGCTCATCTGAATTGATAATCATAGGAAAGAAATTATGTCCAACTTCGTGAATGATTACTCCCCACATACCGTACTTGGTTTCCTCCGAATAGGTGCCATCTTCTTCGGGACGACCGCCATTAAAGCAGATCATCGGATATTCCATGCCGATCCACTTCGAGTGCACAGAAATTGCCACCGGGTAAGTGTAATCGGTAGTGAATTTTGAATACGTTTTGACCGTATGAGCTACCAGTTTGGTGGAATATCGCTCCCAAAGCGGATTGCCTTCCTTCGGGTAAAACGACATACAAAGTACATCCTTTCCTGCAATGGGCTGGTTCATGGCATCCCAAATGAACTTTCTGGAGGAGGCAAAAGCAAAATCACGGACATTTAACGCTTTGAAAACCCAAGTTTTAGTGCCTTTCTCTTTCATTTTCTCTTTCTCCTGCGCTTCAGCTTGGGTGACGATCATAACGGGTTCATTTGCGGATCTTGCTTTTTCCATTCGTTTACGTTGTTCCTGGCTAAGAATGGAAGATCCGTTTTGCAGCTCCCCGGTTGCTCCCACGATATGATCAGAAGGCACGGTAATAGATACCTCGTAATCGCCAAATGGCAGCGTAAATTCTCCACGACCCAGAAACTGCTTATTTTGCCAGCCCTCAACATCATTGTACACACACATTCTTGGGAAAAATTGCGCGATCGTGTAGAGGTAGTTACCATCTTTTTCGAAGTATTCATAACCAGATCTTCCACCAACAGCCATTCGGTCATTGATGTTATACCACCATTTTATTTTGAAAGAAATACTCGATTTTGGCACCAACGGCTTCGCGAGGTCTATTCTCATCATTGTTTTATTGATGAAATAGGACATTTTTTGACCGGATGGCGACGTTACGGATTCGATCTTGAAGCCTCCGTCGTAATAAAATAATTTCTTTTTAACATCACCAAGCGACTTGAAATCCTCCATTTTCTCAACCTCTATAAGTTTCGATTCAGCATCTTGTGCATAAATATTCTGATCCAGTTGTAGCCACAGATATTCCAGTTGATCAGGCGAATTATTGGTGTAGGCAATGGTTTCTTCACCATACAAACGTTGCGTTTCGTCATCGATCCGAATACTCATCTTGTAATCCGCTTTTTGCTGATAATAGGAGGGACCGGGTGCGCCTGCTGCGGTTCGGAAACCGTTCGGAGTTGGTAACTCAACGTCAAGCTGGGCAAACTTGCTCTGTCCGGCACAAAACCGAGCACCAGTGAGCGTGAATGCGAGTCCAAGGATCAAATGGGTATAATTCATTTTAAATCTTTTAATGATATGGTTTGTTCTTTGCGTCCTGGCAAGAAAGCACAGACTGTTTTCTTCCCTCTGAAGATCAATGTAGCTTTGTTCTGTTGTTCCGAGAATTCATTCATGAGTAGATCAAAGCTCATGCGAATATTTTCATAGAAAGAGGCAGTACTGCCGGATAAGTAGAAATGTGTCATTCCATTGAGTTGTACATCGTATCCTTCCAGCTGCCATTGCACCTCGGTACCATCAAGATTAAGATTAACATCTCGATTGAAAAGATTCTGCAACTGAGAAACAAGGATCGAATCTCTTTCATTGCCGCTCAACTTCTTTTGGGAGATCTGATTTTTTTCGAGCGCTTTCTCGAGATCATGCGTTGTAACGGTAAGTGTTGCTTCAACACGTCCATTCAAATCGTCAAGCTCGATCTCAGCAAAAGCGAAATAGAACTCATGAGCCGAAACACCCAGAGAAAGAAGGAGGAACAAAATAAAACTACTTAACCGTTGCATGATCTAGTTCATTGCTAAAATAAGAAGAATAGAACACTGTTTGAACATCTAAATCCTCCTTATGTTCTATTTTTTTAAGTTCGGTTTATGCGCTGTGATACATTCAATTGAGAGACAGCACTTGCAGAGGTATAGCTCATTTTGATCCTAGAATTCAAAGAAAGTAGTGTTGCAATTAACCGAATAGCATATTCAACTTAAAAAAAAATCTTCGTTGTGCGATTCGATAGTTTAAATTTTGAACTAATGCATTGAAATAGTATTAGAGCTATTATCGCATTTGACTGACACCTTGCTATTGGGAATTCGCTAAAAATCAGTGTTCGATATATTTCGAACATTAAAATTCGCGAATTCTAAAATTTTGTAGGTAGCAACAACTGCAGAACAATTTAGAGCATATCACTTATTCCATGTAGTCTAATGACTACAGTCGCTCTACTTCTTCCGGTTCTTCATCTGCTCCATCTGTGCTTTTTGCATTTGCTCAAGTCTTTCCTGGAACTTTGATTTCTTTTTCTCTTTACCTCCTGCAGCGTTTGCGGCTTTTCTCGCGGCCATTTTCGCTTTCAATTTTTCCTCGTCAACAAAAAGGTACTTGATCAGTACCATTAAAAGGATGGAGATCAGTGTAGAAATGAAATAATAGTAACTCAATCCGGAAGAGTAATTATTGAAAAAGAAGATCATCATGATCGGAAAGATGTACATAATCACCTTCATATTTGGCATTCCCGGTTGCTGCGGTTGTTGCATATTTCCGCTGTTCATCACTGTGTAGATGAGTGTTGTACCCGCCATCAGCAAGGTAAATAGACTGACGTGATCACCGTAGGGCCAGATGTAAAATCCGAAGTCAAGAATAGAATCATAAGATGAAAGGTCTTCGGCCCAGAGGAATGACTGTTGACGCAACTCGAACGCAGCAGGAAAGAATCGGAATACAGCGAGCAATATCGGCATTTGGATCAACATCGGAACGCAACCTGCAAGCGGATTCGCCCCCGATTCCCTGTACAGCGTCATCATCTCCATTTGCTTTTTCATGGCATCCTCCTTGTTCGGATATTTGGAATTGAGCTCGTCCACCTCAGGCTTAAGAATACGCATCTTGGCTGATGAAACATACATCTTCCATTGTATGGGCATCAGCACCAGTTTTAGAATAATGGTTAACCAGAGAATGGCCCAACCAACTGCTATTCCATTGTTCACTAGGAAATTGAATAGTGGCTGAACTGCGTATATGTTAATCCAGCGAAACAATCCCCATCCAAAATTCAGAATATCTTCATAAGCGCTGTCATAGGATTTGAGTATCTCGTAATCATTCGGACCGAAGAACCAGTTGAACTGAAGGGTCTCGTTGGAAAGATCAGTAAGACCGAGCGACATGTAAGAAGAATAATCTTTCAGATGTGACCATTGACGTTCATGACCCTCATTGTAGTTGCGGACCTTGAATTTGGTTCCCTCCTTGCCGAATGGAACCACAGGCTTCAGGAATGAAGAAAAGTAACTTTGTTTGTAGGATACCCATTTGATTTTGTCGGCTGCTACTGCATCATCATCAGCCATTTCACTGAGATAATCGAGGCCTTCTTCCTCATAATTCATACAGATCGTGGAAACCCTTCGCTGTTCACCAAATAAACGTTCTGTCTTTCGGAAAGCAAGATCCCAGTTCAAAAGTACATTCTTCGGATTAGTCTGTCCTTGAAATCCTTCTATGGCGATCTTGTAATCCAGATCAAATGCATCTGCCTTCAAAGCATATATTTGTCGGACCTTTTTTCCCATGCCCAAGTCAAGCTCGAATACAACTCGGCTGTCCGTTACTTCTGCAACATTAAACAAATAGGAACTTGTACGAATCTTATTTCCGTTTATCGGAATGATCAACTGATTGACCGCATCTCCTTCACCAAAAAGTCGAAGCAACGCGTTTGTATCCTTGGTTTGGTTTTTTCTGTTTTCGGCAAAATCAGCATATGAACTGTACCCTTTCAAGTAAACGGCGGTTACCTGACCACCTTTTGTCGAGAAGTCGATCTTCAGCTTCTCATTCTCCAAACGGATGAGCTTGCCTTTTGCCGATCCTTTTTCTACAGGCTGAACGGGGGAATTGGATTTCAGCATTATTATGGTGTCCTTACCAGTCAGAGTATCCGTGTAAACGAGTCCTTTTTCAGTACTGATTTGACTTCCGTCGTCATTGAGTTTTGGCCGGATGGTCGATGGCAATTCAGATGCAACGATCGACTCGTTACTTGATTCTTTCTTTTCCTTTTTTTGTCCGGCTTTCTCTTCTTTCGCTTTCGCAATCTCAGCGTTACGTTTTTTGATCTCCTCCTCGCTAGGTTGGTTGAAGATGGTAAACACTGAAAGGATCAAGCCGATCAATACTAAACCGATAACGGTATTTCTATCCATTTTTATTCTTACTTTTTATTTTCAATTGCTGCCTTTACAAAGGCAACGAAAAGTGGGTGCGGCTTCGCGACAGTAGATTTGTATTCGGGATGGAACTGTGCACCGACAAACCAAGGATGGTCTTCAATTTCAACAACTTCAACCAAACCTGTTTCAGGGTTCTTACCTGTTGGAATAAGACCTGCTTTTTCAAAATCAGAAAGGTACTTATTGTTGAACTCATATCGGTGACGATGACGCTCGCTTATGAGATCTGTATTGTAAGCCTCAGCCACTTTAGATCCTGGTTTTAGCTGACATTTGTAAGCACCAAGGCGCATTGTACCTCCTTTTTCAGAGACACTTTTCTGTTCCTCCATCATAGAAATCACCGGATGCTTGCAGTCCTCGGCGATCTCCGTCGTATGTGCGTCATCATATCCCATTACGTGTCGTGCATATTCGATCACTGCGCATTGCATTCCAAGACAGATCCCAAGGAATGGCACCTTTTGTTCACGAACAAACCGAACAGCCTCGATCTTTCCTGAAATCCCACGCGAACCAAAGCCCGGAGCAACCAGAATTCCGTCAAGATCTTTCAACTCATTCGCAATATTCGATTGATTTAGCTTTTCAGAATGGATCCATTTAACGTTCACTCTGGCTTCATTTGCTACTCCGGCATGAATAAAAGCCTCAGAAATGGATTTGTATGCATCTTTCAGCTCTACATATTTTCCAATAAGCCCGATGTTGACCTCTTTTTTCGGATGCTTCAACCTGTCGAGAAAATCCTTCCAGTTGTCAAGATTCGGCGAAGATTTAGATGGCAGCCCAAGCTTTTCCAGAACAACCTTGTCCAATTCCTCGGCCTGCATAAGAATAGGGACATCGTAGATAGTCTCTGCATCACGCGATTCGATCACCGCATTCATACTCACGTTACAGAACTTGGCTATCTTCTTGCGCAGAGTAAGATCTAATTCATGCTCAGTTCGACAACAAAGTATATCCGGCTGCACACCAAGCTCAAGCAATTGCTTTACCGAATGCTGTGTAGGTTTTGTTTTCAGTTCGCCAGCAGCAGCAAGGTAGGGGACAAGTGTCAGATGGATGACGATACAGTCGTTCTCATACTCCCACATTAACTGTCTGACAGCTTCAACATAGGGCAATGATTCAATATCACCAACCGTTCCTCCGATCTCGGTGATCACAATGTCGTATTTGCCTTCCTTGCCAAGTAATTGGATGCGGTGCTTTATCTCATCGGTGATATGTGGAATAACCTGAACTGTTTTGCCGAGAAATTCTCCACGACGCTCTTTTTCAATGACCGATTGATAGATCCTACCTGTAGTAACATTGTTGGCCTGCGAAGTGGGGACATTGAGAAAACGCTCATAATGTCCGAGGTCAAGATCAGTCTCTGCGCCGTCATCAGTAACAAAACACTCACCGTGTTCATACGGATTCAGCGTTCCGGGATCTACATTGATATACGGATCGAGTTTTTGGATCGTTGTGGAATAGCCTCTAGCCTGAAGCAGCTTCGCTAAAGAAGCGGAAATGATTCCCTTGCCCAATGAAGAAGTTACTCCCCCTGTTACAAAGACATATTTTGTGGAATTCGACATGACCTTAAAAATGTAACTACGGGAAGCAAAATTAGAATATTATCACGAATGGGCTTTGGATTCATGATTCTTTTTACCAGAAAGTTCTATAATGTTATTCACAAAACAGGAACTGAACGCGGGCTCACTCAGTTTGACCAGCTTTCGTTGATGTTCACATTGAAATAGAACTTGTTCCTCCGCACTTTCTCTTTCAAGAAGGTCGGACAACCGGCTTCATCCAGTCGAGGATAATGTGGAGTGTTTCTTTTGAATTTCTTCGGCAGAAAAATGAGATCATGACTCAACCTATTTTGAAAGAAATGCCTGAAGTGTTCACTGTCAGTTCCGACTCTGAATCCTGCGACCTGACCGTATGGCATACCGATTTGTATACCGCCATAAACTATACCGTGACTGGTTGTGCCGTATGGGAGCTCATCGAGGCACCTGAATCCACTCGGACAATTTTCCATGCTTATTCTTTCCCATCGAGAATTGGCCGTCTCACCTGTCCAGATGTAGAGACCCGCATGCATGTTGATGTTTTCCATCGGACGATACATGAATGTAAGTTGACCTGTTCTGAACCGATCTTTCGATTGTCCCCCAAAAACATCATTTTCAAGAAGGATCGAGAATTCCTTTACATGCAGTCCCCAGCCGCCTGAGCGCTGCGAAGTTCCTGCATTATCGAGATACCATACGTAATTGTAGCCAAGACCATAATTAAACTTCGTATTGTGAAACAGACCATCCAACTGGAAGTTTGGCAAACTTCCCCTATGTCCGGCAAGAAGTATTAGTCCAAGGTGATTCCTGTTTTCGATGAATCGATTTCGCTGACCATAAGAGGTTAGGTTAAATCGCAATGATGATCCTGCATTACATTGAAAAAAGTAGTTGCTGTAGTACATATTTACACTAATACCGAACGAATTCACATGGGAACCGACAGCAATCTGTATACCCAAAGTAAGACCGGCATGAGGGGCATGATAGGTCTGGGAACAGAGCTTCTGAACGATTAAAAAAAACATGATGATAAGCAAGCGCATTTGATGTAAAAATGGGCAAAAAACATTCCAAACGAAAATCTTCCGTCAAACAGACAGCTTATCCGATCGTCCAAAACCATTTGTCCACGTGAAATGGAAGTATAACTTTGTCACCGTGAGTACAGGAAAAAGGATCTATTGGCTGGCGCAATTTGCGGGTTGGACGGCCTATTCGGCACTGCTGATCCTTGCAACATATTCGCAGGAACCGTCAAAGGTTGATTTGCATCTTGTGCTGAACGTATTGGCGTTGATCGTCTTCGCTGTGCTCGGGACGCATGTTATGAGGTATATGTTCGTCCGACTCCATTGGCTTGATCTCAAACCCGCACCTCTCGCGCCAAGAGTACTCCTGGCATCATTGATTTGTGCTGTTTTCATATCGTTTGCTACCACAGGATTTTCAGTTTTGCTCGATCATGAAACCACTAACATAATTGACTTTTTGGGAGTTGTCATTAATGTTTTTGCCCTTCTTGTGCTGGTTTTGTTTTGGAATGCGATCTACTTTACGTTTCATTTCTTTCAAAAATCAAGAAAACAGGAACTCAATAACATCACGCTGGAGGCAAGTCGTAACGAGATTGAGCTAAAAACACTCCGGTCTCAGTTAAATCCTCACTTTCTCTTCAATTCGCTGAACAGTATCAGAGCGCTTGTTGAACTGGACCCATCCAAGGCCAAAGTGGCAATCACGACACTTTCAAACCTTCTGAGAAGCTCGCTTATTTTGGGTAAGGAAAACTTGGTTCACCTTGAAGATGAGCTTCGAATGGTTTCCGACTATCTTGAACTGGAAAAGATACGCTTCGAGGAAAGGTTAATTGTGAAGTGGGATACTGATCCCTCTTTGAGTAATTTTATGGTTCCTCCCTTCGTTTTGCAGATGCTGGCAGAAAACGCCATCAAACACGGGATCTCTAATTACATTGGTGGAGGGGAGATCCTTATTCGTTCGCGAAAGCATGATGAAAGGGTCTTCATTTCGGTTATCAATACCGGGAAATTACAATCACATACCGATACTGGTATTGGTATCGAAAATACGAGAAGACGCCTTGCTCTTCAATTTAAAGGTACAGTTGATTTTGAGCTGAGGGAGCAAGAAGGAAAGGTGGTGGCAGAGGTAATTTTTAATTCGTAGTATGATGAAAACATTCAGGACATTAATAATTGATGATGAGCGACTTGGGAGGGAAGAATTAAAGTTATTGTTAAAAGATTTCTTGGAAGTAGAAATTGTAGACGAAGCGAAGAACGGGGAGGAGGGCATCCGAAAGATCAAGGAGCTTAAACCGGATCTTGTTTTTTTGGATATTTCGATGCCCGGAATGACCGGTTTTGAGATGTTGCGTAAATTGGAAGAGATCCCAAGAGTCATTTTTGTTACTGCTTACGATGAATTTGCCTTGAAGGCTTTCGATGTGAATGCACTGGATTACATTTTAAAACCGGTGGACCCTGAAAGACTAAAGGATGCAATTCAGAAACTAACCTCCAAAGAGGATGATTTCATATCATCTGAAAATGTCGCTTTTGGAAGAAAAGAACGCTTATTGAGCATCACAGATAAAGTATTCATCAAGGACGGTGAGAAATGCTGGTTCATTGAACTGAGTAAGGTGCGCATGCTGGAATCGGAGGGAAATTATGTGAAGGTATACTTTGACAACTTTCGCCCGTTGATATTGCGTTCACTGAATAGTTTTGAAGGTAAACTGGATCCGGAGCATTTCTTTCGTGCCAACCGCAAGTTCATAATTAACCTCAACTGGATCAGCACAATCGAAAACTGGTTCAATGGCGGTTTGCAAGTTGAGCTAAAAGCGGGAGAAAAGATCGAGATCTCGCGTAGGCAGGCGATCCGCTTCAAAGAGATAATGAGTCTTTGATTATTTTCGTCGAAACAGGATTTTAAGGAAATTGCGCGATTCCCGCAAAAGGATGCGAATATTGACCTTGGAAAAAATCACATTCGGCTTCAGTTGGACATCCACATTCCTGACAGTTAATCCATGCATAGAAACCAATTTGATGAATTCCAGGTCAAACAGGAACCTGTCGATAGTCGTCCCAAGAAAAACCGCTTTTCCAGAACGATTGAAGCCCTTAATGCCGCATTGAGAATCATCGGTAGGCAGCTTCAGTAAGGATTTGAGGCAGAATCTAAGCGTTTTTGAGATTAAACGGCGAAGAAAAGGAGTATGTCTATAGTACTCAAGGTCTCTATGACCTAAAACGACATCTGATCCTGCTTTCAGTTCCACAAACAAAGCCGTAAAACTCTCATCATTGTAAGGGAAATCAATATCTGTGTATATAATAAGACTGCCTGAAGCTTTTTGAACACCGGTTCGGAGTGCTCTTCCTTTTCCCATATTCACCTCATGTGTTAAAACTTGGGTGTTCGGATGCTCTTTCTTGAGCTTGTTGAACCGCTCAGCCTCGCAGTTTTGCGTCGAACCATCGTTGACCACGAGAAGTTCGAATGGGATTCCCAATTTATTTTCAAGGATATCCACGGTGTTGGCCACAACATCCTCCCAGTTGTCTGGTGGGTTGTAGCAGGGGAGGACAACACTTAAAGTTATCGGTTCGTCTTGCATTGACCGCTAAAGTAGTGATTCCAAGTGAAAGGACTATTGAATGAGAACTTCGAATACGGCTTGAATAACCGCTGCCATATTGGAGAGATCCAATGTATCGATGGTATCCGACTGCTGGTGATAATTCTTGTTTCGGTAGAACGCCGTATCCGTTATCATCAATGCGCTAAAACCAAAATTCCAGTAATTCAAATGATCAGAAAAATCAATTCCGGGAATGGATCTTGGTGCCGAGATGGATTTTACCGGTATGGTAGAAGACTGCTTGAAGTGCTTTGTGAATTGACGTGCAAAGATACCTTTCTTCGTTTTGTTAACCACAGCAATGTAATTGCCCCGGCTTCCGTAGAACATCTTCATTAATTTAATTGGGTAATCCTGTGTTCCTCTCGCCTCCTTGAAATATCCGATCATTTCAAGCGAAATCATTCCTTCAACATCCATATTCTTTTTGTGAAGCGAACGGGCATGGATATAACTACCCATGTTTTCTGTTCTGAAAAAAGGTGGTTCCTCAAGGGTGTATGCTACGAGTTCGATACGCCGGGAAAATTTCCGCCCTTTCAGTAATCTGGACAACTCCAGAAGTCCGACAATTCCGCTGGCGTTATCGTCAGCGCCCTGCTGCATACCACATACGTCGTAATGGGCGCCGACAACCAATGTATTCTGGTTTTGCTTGCCGAATACAGCAATGACATTTCTGTAACGGACACTGTTTACCATAAAATCCTGATAGTAGACTGTATCCGCATTTGTACTGAATTCGCTGAAGATGAAGTCCGCTACAGAATCCAGTGTTTGAGGGTTCATGAAGTGTCGATAGGAAGAAGTGCCTGTAATTTGTTCCAAATCCTTCCGTAACCGTATTGAGTCAACTTGTGTGAGGACCGATGAACAGCCCAATGCAAGAATGATCAGAATGGAACTGAATTCACGAAACAAGCTCGATCGAATCATCATTGATATGAATCAGTCGGTCTTTATAAAGTTTACCGATGGCTTGTTTGAACATCTTTTTACTCATGTGAAAGCGTTCCCTTATCGCATCTGGATCGGTTTTATCACTTACCATAATCTTCTTTTCGGTTTGAAGCATTTCAAGGATTGTAGCGGCCGATTCGTCATAGCGTTGAACCTCACTTTTCACCAGACGAACATCAAGTTTCCCGTCTTGTCTGATGTTGTAAACAAAACCTTCGATAAGTTCACCTTTTCGGAGTGGACGATTAACATCATTCCTGAAGATCAGTCCACGATACCGGTCATCAACAATTACAGTTACGCCCAATTCTGTAGAGTCACCTACAAGCAAGTGGACCTGTTTATTCAGGTATGTCGGATCCATACACGGTTCCAGGTATTTATTAAGCTTTGATGAACCGTAAAGCCGATCTGTAGAATTGTCATAACGCAATGTGACGAGGTAACTGCCCCCAACCTCTAGTTTTACATTTTGCTCACGAAAAGGCACCAAGAGATCTTTTTCTAGTCCCCAGTCAAGAAAGGCGCCAAAAGGTCCAGTATCTTTAACCTTTAAAAGCGCGAAATGATCTAGGTTGATGTATGGGGTTTCTGTTGTTGCTACTGGTCGGTCTTCGGAATCCTTGTACAAGAAAACGTTAACCATTTCCCCTTCTTTCATATCAGGATTCAAATACTTGTTCGGAAGAAGCACTTCCTCTCCGGAGGAATCACCCAAATAGGCACCTACACTGGTAAAACGAAGAACTTCCAGCTCATTGAATACTCCGAGCTTCATCAGAAATAGAGTGCGGATGCTGGCTTGGAGTTGATCACCATGCAAGGTAATTTCAATTCATTCGTAATCAAAGATTGAGCGAAGGTATCGAACTGAGGGAGCAAACTTTCAGAATGATAAGCCAAAGCGATCATATCGATCTGTTTGTCTTTGCAATATTGAACGATTTTCTTGTTGTAGGAACCCCCGCGCGGTAAAAGTTCGACAGAACAGGGAATGGAACGTTCATCGTATTGATTTTTTACGATCAATATCCTGTTCTTCATTTGCTGAGAGAGTAATTCGTCATTTTGTTTTTCTCCGATCACGTGCACTTCAGCCCCAAAAATGGCAGCCATGTCACCCGCTATGTTCACGATCTGAAGACTTTCTTTTGAAAGATCGATGGGCACCAAAATTTTCTTGATCTCATTCAGCGGTGTTTCTTTTTGAACGATCAGGAAAGGATTATCAGCACTGGTGATAACTTTCATTGCGTTACTTCCTAACAAACGTTGCATACCTGTTGCTCCGTGAGTTCCCATAATGATCAGCTGGGCATTCTCGTTCTTTGCAACCTTACCAATATCTTCAAAAATAGATCCTTGTCGAACGATCTTCCTGAGCTCAATAGCATCTGGTTTGGCTGTTTTTGAAATCACTTCATCCATCTTGCCATTTGCCTTAACAACCTCCGCTGACGAGGCAACCAAATTGAGGAGCAGGATTTCAGTCTTTACACGCGCACCGAGGTGCAGAGCATATCTCAGGGCTGTATCACCAACAACGGTGAAGTCGTGAGGAACGAGATAAATATTTTTGCTCATAGAGGCTTGGTTTTTATCAAAAATAACCAATTGGGTCAAGCTATTAAAATAATTCGCTCATTGAAAACCCATAAATGAATGTTAATAACCCATGAACGAACAAATCAACGCTTACGCTTTTTTTTGGATCCGCCGAGTGTTGCATTCATTTCCGAAGGATTTCGTTTATCGCGTATCTTTTTTTCCTTCTTTGATTTTTTGTTAGAATCGGTCAAACCAAGTTCATCCTCCGGGGTCATTGCTTTGTGTTCAGAACCTCCTGCTGGGGCAGAGCTATCCTCCGGATCGATCCACTTGTTCTTTATCTCGTTCTTTTCAATCTTCCCTGTGCGTTCATTGATGGCATAAACGGCTACCTTATCTTCATTTCCTCTGTTAGTACCGATCACATCTTCTTTTAACACCCATTTACCATTATCAAGCATTAGTGCATCGTAGGTAAAATCAGGCACATAGAAAGCGTATATCCCTTCAAGACCGGGTGATTCGGGAGATAGGTGATCATAGATGATCCGATCGTACTCATCTTCGTAGCGAAGCGACATGATCGCCTTCTCGGAATGTTCGAAAAATACTCTTTTGACCGTTTTATCCTTTAATTTGAATATCGGACTTCCCAATTTGGGCTGTGATCCATTAAAATAAAGTGCGTCAACAAGTTTAATGTTGCTCGCGGAGGTATTTCCATCCCAACCCATAAGGGTGTAGATCGTTTTAGATCCCTTTTCGATTGGAACAATCCCGTAATACAGCGCACCATACCACTGATCAGCGCCAAGGATGAGATCTGACTGCAAAGGCACCGACTCCGTATTGTCTTTCAGTTCATGCAAATCAACTGATCGTTTCTTCTTATCGAAATGAAGAAGAAAACAGTAATATCGATGCGTCTCATCCTGAAGTTCCACATTCCAGTTAACAATCCGCAGGGTTTTGTCGGGACTGTCGATCACGCCAACTGATCGCAACATGGTGAACTTATGTGTGAATGCATCCTCCGATTCCAACAAAATGCGCATTTCTCCATAAAAGACCTTATTGATGGATGTGCGTAACTCATCAGAATCAGCTGACCTAAGAGAATCGAGTAGGAGTGAGAGCCTTTTTTCCCGTAAGATTAAGAGTGAATCTTCCACGGCAAAAGCAGCAGTGAAATTTATGAAAGTCAGTAACAGGAGTAAATTCTTCATCTCATGTTAAGTAACGCAAAATTAGTTGTTTTGTTACCGTAGTTCAAAACACTTGCCTAATTTCTGTAGGCAATGAAATTAAAGCTCGGATGATGAAGCCCGTTCAATTTCAGATCATGAACGATTTGAGCACGGTGATAGGTAGAATGGTTGAGTATGTGGTACAATACGTCAACCGACGAACGGTCGAAACGAATTCCTTCAGAAGAGTGATAATTGATCTTTTCAGTCAACTCAGTATGCTCGAGATAGTCTGTTGTCTCTCTGAAATTCTGATTTGAAAGCTGTTGCAGAAAGTTTACAGGAAGTCGATCCCATAATTCGGACTCAGGTTTTCTTCCTAATAAACGTGCATTCCAGATATGATGTACATTGATGATGTGTGACATGGAACGCAACGTAAAATCGGAGACCAGATCTTCCTGTTTTTCGATACATTCGATCCACATTCTGTTGGCATGCAGGTCATATTCGAATTTATCCAGGAAGAATTCTTTCATTTCAACTCCTTTAGTTCTCGGATCGTATTGGCCGGATCATTCGAATTGAATACAAAGCTACCTGCCACTAAAACATCGGCCCCGACTTTGACCAATTCTGAACCGGTCTGGAGGTTCACACCCCCATCCACTTCTACCAAAGCTTGAGAACCGTTACGATGAATCAGATTCTTCGCTTGTTCAACTTTCAATAAGGCATTTCGTATGAATTTCTGTCCGCCAAAACCGGGATTTACAGACATGACCAATACAAGATCCAGCTCGCGAACAATGTCCTGCAAAATATCAACGGGTGTATGCGGATTTAGTGCTACACCAGCTTTCATTCCTGATTCCTTGATGAATTGAATGGTGCGGTGAAGGTGTGTACATGCTTCATAATGCACTGTTAATATGTCTGCTCCGACACGAGCAAAATCCTGAATATACTTGTCCGGATCCTGGATCATTAAGTGAACATCCAGCGGCTTTTTTGCGTGACGTTTGATCGCTTCAATGACAGGAAACCCAAATGAAATATTGGGAACAAAAACGCCGTCCATCACATCGATATGAAACCAGTCAGCTTCTGAATCATTAATCATTTCAACATCTCGCTGAATGTTCGCGAAATCGCAGGATAAAACGGAAGGGGATATGATCACCGACATTGTTTTTACGGTAAAGTTAACGATTGGAAATCAATCGCGCATGAATTCAAGGTAATCTTCATCCCGTTTATAGATGTCGGGGTGGAAGACCATTCGTTCACGATCTGCTACAACAGTGAGGTATTCGACAAAGACAGGTATGTGATCCATTAATTTAATAACATGATGATTTCCTGCTCCGATCAAGCTGTCCAACGAATCAGAAGTAATGGAATTGCCAACACCTTTTACGCTACGTGAAGCATATTTCAGCGAATCGTGATCGAGGATCTTTTTACCAAGTTCAATGGGTTCCTCACACCGCATACAGCCGTGTGAAAAACAACGCACATCAGATCGGAACAACGATTTGGCGGGCGTATCATGGATGTAAACGCTGTAGTTATTGAAAAACTCGAATTTGATGACTCCAAGACTGTTTCCTGGTCCCGGCTGTTGTACAACCTTGTATGGAAAATTGGAGGCAGTTATTCTTCTCCAGTTCACATGAAGAGGATCAACCTCCACATTTCCTCTGTAGATTTTATAATTGTTCTTTTTTAGATAATTACGATTGGATTTCACGGCAGGAAGGATCTCATTTCTGGCGATAGAGTGGGGGACATTCCAAAAAGGATATACGATAATGGAGTGCAATTTGGATCGCAGCTCAGGAGTTGCATGTTCAGGTTTACCGCAAATGATGTTATGTACAGATCTTAAGCTATCCCTCGCAAAGAATCGCAGTTTGTATTCCGGCAAATTCACCTGAAGATATTTTTTGGGAAACCGACCATGTCTCCTCATTTTATCCATCGCCAGACAGGCTCTTAGTACTTTATTGTAGGTGCTTTCATTCAGTGCTGAAGCCGTATACTTTCCAACCTTTCCATCCGGTTTGAGACCATTGTGCTTTTGGAACAATTTAAGTGCAGCATCGATCCTGACCTGATCACGATCATTTTCACTGAGATAACCTTTACTGCGGAGTGCCGCGTTAGCACCAATGATCGTTTTATTGGAATCCACACTGAATGGCTTTATATCAAAGGTTTTTCTGTCAAGTGGATACGCAGAACAGAATTTATACAAATGCTCGGATAAAAAACGGTAATTGGTATCTGAAAAGCTGTGATCGATAAAGAAACGAACATACGGTATGTTCTCATCGTGTGCTATCAGAGAATCGAATAAGGGCAGATCTGCGAATCGTTGGGTCCGGTATTTTTTTGCACTATCGCTGATCATACCAGTTTTGAGATCCTGAATTAGCAGTGCGCTTTGTGCGGTGATCATCAATTCTTTGATCACAGGATTTTTCGCTGCCCTAAACGGAAATCGAAGTCTGGATCCTGGAATCCCCAGATAAATACTCTGGTCAAGCGTTTTTCGCAACAGCTTTCCCTTTTCATTCAGCGAGCTGTCGTTGAACCAAACCGGTTCAAATCCATTTTTTTCATAAAATTTAAATAGCCATTGTCTGTGCTCTTCGGATAAACCAAGCTCTTTACGATTCCCCTCTTCAAGAGACATTCGCAACTTTTGCCGAAAGGAGAGGTCTCGATTTTGTAAGAAATGTGTCGGCGCTTTATTCGGTCTCTCACCAGAAGATCGGGCATTGTTGCAAGAACAATACAAAAAGGCAGAAAGGCAGAAAAGGAACAGAACACGCATGTCCGAACAATTTGAATCGCTAATTTCGCAAAACAACTGATAATAAACGATATTTCAGCATGGTATTCTCAGCACTCATCGTCATAATTGCAATTACCTCACTGATCTCCTACAACGCTTTCAATGATGACCGTCTTTTAAACAAGCTTCTTTTTTCTGCCTATCAGATCAAGCATGACCGTGAATATTACCGGTTCATAAGCAATGTACTCGTGCATGTGGACTTCACGCATCTATTGTTCAACATGTTTTCGTTGTATTTCCTGGGGCAAGCGCTGGAGTCGGCCTTGTTTAGTGATTATGGTCAACAGGTAGGTGAGTTCCATTTTCTAATGATCTATTTTTTTGGAGGTGTAATGGCCAATATTTACGGGTATTTTCGGCATCAGAATAATCCTTACTATCGCTCAGTAGGTGCCTCAGGAGCTGTATCCGCTGTTATATTTGCAGCAATCATGTGGATGCCGGATATGGAACTCTTTCTTTTCTTGATCCCAATACCTATACCCGCTTTTATTTTTGGGCCGCTCTATTTGGCATTTGAGTATTGGTCGCACAAAAGGGGTGGGAGTGGTGTTGCACATGATGCGCACATTGGAGGAGCTTTGTTTGGTGTACTTTACGTATTAATCATTAATATTGACAAGGGCAAAGAATTTCTCAACCTGATATTTTGATCATGATTTATATCAATAGTAACGGAACGATCCTGACAAACGATGCACCGACAATAAATGCCGGAAACCGTGGTCACGTATATGGTGATGGAGTTTTTGAGAGTGTCCGTATCATGAATGGTGTTCCGCTCAACCTTGAAAATCATATTCGCCGCATGCTTGAGGGAGCCAAGGCGATAAAAATGCGTCCACCGTCTTTCTTTAACACTGCTTTTTTCGAGGAAAGAATCCTGGAATTGTGTGCGCGTTCCGAGATCAAAGAAGGTGGAAGATGCCGCATCTCATTAGATAGAGTTACAGGTGGCGCTTGGAAACCGGATTCGAATGAATGTACTTATTTCATAGAAGTATACCCTTATGAGACCAATAATTTTGAGTTGAATTCTAAGGGGCTGGAGATCGATCTGTATGCTGACATCAAGATCCAGAAGAACTTTTTATCGAACTTTAAAACGAAGAGCGGACTCATGTATGTGATGGCGGGTATAAATGCCAAAGAACGTAATCTGGATGATGTTCTGCTCAGCAATGACCGTGGTGGAATTTTAGAAAGCTCCTCGTGCAATCTATTCGTCGTTAGCAATGGAGTACTTTATACACCGGGACTTGAAGAAGGATGTTTGGCGGGAACTATGCGCATGCAGATCATTAATCTTGCGTTAAAAAATGGCATCAAAGTGTACGAATGCAATATCCTACCGCAGAACCTTTTAGCTGCAGATGAGATCTTTCTAACCAACGCCATCCGTGGGATCAATTGGGTCAGCGGATACCGAACGAAACGCTATTTCAATAATATGGCCAGAAAACTGGTGGCCTTACTCAATGATCATTGGGAAGCACAATTTGATTAGTTCTTATGTTAAATAGCAGAACGATTAAAGGACGAAACATTCATACATTGACCAAGAAGTATATATTTTAATCGATTTATTGAATTAAAAAAATATATTGTATTTCCTACAGGATATACATGGGCACTAAGTCAGACTTTCAATATTCACAATTGTTGATTTTCTTTAAAATAATTGGTGCGCTGAAGTAATTTGTTAGAATAATCAAAATAAGTAATTTGTGATTTTGCTGTTTTGATTTGACTATTTTCGTTTCAATATTGATTGCATTGGAACAACAGGATTGAGACACAAATGACAATATCTTTTGTATATCCGTATTTTGATAGTTTAGAGGACCATATTTACGGGTTATCAATTCTGTCTTATAATTAATATTATGTTAAATATAATAATGCGAAATGCTATCTAAAGATGAGCGCAAAGAACGCAACCAATTGTTCTGGAGTACCTTTAAAAAGATCATGAGACAACATCGGTCCTCCTCCGGAAGCCACATGAATTGGATCAGCTACCCAAGTGATGTCAAAGACATATACATACGCATGGAGGTTGATTATAAGGGAGCGCGACTTTGTATGGATATACAACCAAAAAATGAAGGTGTTCGTGCTATTCTATTTGAACAAATGACGGAGCTAAAAAAAGTTTTAGAAGCTGAAATGAAGTGGGAAACCTTATGGATAGAGCAATTCTATACGAAAGAAGGACATCCTATTTCAAGGATCTGCTGGATGAACGATACATTGGACTACTACAAGAACGAAGACTGGCCTCAGATAATGGAATTTCTCAGGGATCGCCTCCTGGAATTTGATAAGTTTTACATGGAATTCAAGGATGTACTCATCACTCTGGCCGAATAATTCCTACATTTGATTCATGCAAATTTTAACGAATATTCTTCTGCTTACCTTTGTCTTGTACCTCAACACAGGAACTTGTCAAACTACCGTCTTTTCAACGGATTTTGAAACGGGTATCCCGGCAGTATTTACTATTGTTGACAACGATGGATTGACACCCAATGCTGATGTTTCAGAATACACATCCGCATGGATATCCCTCGTAGATCCTGAAGATAACAGCAATTCCGTGGCCTCCTCAACATCTTACTTTGATCCATCGGGAACTGCCAGCAGATGGTTGATCTCTCCTGCCCTGACTTTGGGTTCATTCGGTAATTTTGTTTCCTGGACGGCACGCTCACACGATGCATCATTCCCGGATGATTATCTTGTACTTGTTTCCAATACAACAACTGAACTGAGCAGTTTTACAGATACCATTGGCAATGTCATGGAGGAAAATGCCGACTGGACTTACCGTTCGGTTGACTTAAGCAGTGAAGGATATAACGATCAAACTATTCACATTGCTTTTGTGAATGTTACTGAAGATGGCTTTAAGCTTTATCTTGACAGTCTGAATGTTTGGAAGGAGGATCCTGTTGGTGTTTCCGACATAGCGAATACAATGATCAATGTGTATCCTAACCCGTTTAATGCTTCTATCAAAATTGAAGCTTCTGAGTATGTCCACACAGTTATTTTGTCGGACGGGACGGGAAGGATACTGCAGGTTTCGAATGAAAAAGTGTTGGAAACTCAGCATCTTCCTTCAGGAACTTACTTTGTTGAAGTGCAAACACAGGTAGGGTCCTATGTCCGGAAGATGCTCAAGCCCTAAAGCTCTGGAAGCGGCATCAGCTCTAACGTATATTTCAGATCTGAATTTTTCGTAGGCTCTAGGATCAGTTTATCTTCCTCAATGGTGGTCAACGTAAAATCCCATTTTTCATTCTTAAAGTAAATACTCAGCGATTTTTCTGCTGAAAACACAGAATATTCTCCCTTTTTTCCGGGCAATTCTCCCAAGCTCTTCAGCGGTTGAAAGATACAATGACCATTCTCGTAAAAAATAAGGATATCCTTGTCTGCCTTTTTCTTTGGTGAAAAATCTTTGTTTTTGATCAATACCTTTTCCAACATCCAAACTTTACTGTTCCCATCGTGAAACAACGCTCCGTAATTAACTTGGCGCATTTTAACGCCCGTTGTACAAGCAAACGCTAGTGGAAGTATCCAGAGCAAATGACGCATCAGAATAGCATGGAATTATCAGTGAGCACTTTCTTGATCTCAATGGACATTGAATCTCTGAATTCCTTCTTGACAGGTCCTCCCCAATTGACCCCTTCGATAACCTCTACAGAGGAGAATTCATATTTCGAACCGTTCCACTTGAAGTAACAATTGTAGAAGGCAGGATCTCCATCAATGTTATCGTTGAATCGAAGTAAAAGATCATCGAATTCACCCGCTGTTTTGCGTCTCCCGATCAAATTGGCGACAAATCCATTCGCCTTAACAAGCTGTCCTCGTTCACGAACAAAGACCAATAGCCTCCTTAAAGGAAATCCGGAAACTTTAGACTTAACTTGTAGAAGAAATCCATTTTCAAGGGCCATTTTTTCGGTTAAAGGGAAAAAACGAAAGAATCTCGGTGTGCAGCTAGGATTCATGTAATCCATCGTGTCGGAAACAATCTCATTGCAAAAATTGAGCTCTTTCAACAATTCCTTCATTATCGGATCCTGAAATTCATCCTTATCGAAGAGCGTTTCGATCGATTCAACGGATCCTGTGGAGTTGTCGGTTGCTTCGTTGTTTTGTTTATCAGTATCAGGGTCTCCGGAGCATGAAGCGAAGAGCAGAACTATTGCCGCCCATTTCCATATTGGTTTGTTTCCAGAAAAAGAAAAACTGCATTTCATACCGCTATAATTCATCTCCATTCAAACGTAACATTAACCAGGAAACACCGTGAGTGAAAGTGCCATGGCTTCACTGAATTCATTTTTATTAATACCTGTTTCTATGCCTTCCTCGCTGAAAAACTCAAGCATACGTTCAGTAGGCATATTTCCTGTTAGATCGTCTTTCGCCATGGGACAACCACCGAAACCTTTGATAGCTCCGTCAAAACGTCGGCAACCATTTAAATAAGCTGCTTTGACCAAATCCTTCGCTTTTTCCGGTCGGGTATGCAAATGTGCACCGAATTCTACTTCCGGAAGTTCAGGAATCAAATTGGAGAAAAGGTATTTCACGTTTTCGAGTGATGCACAACCAATTGTATCCGATAATGCCAATATCTTTATTCCCATTTCATTGTACAATCTCGAAGACCATTTCAAGATGAGTTCAGCATTCCAGTCCTCACCATAGGGGTTTCCGAAGCCCATTGATAAATAAACAACGAGTTCTTTGCCTTTTGAAACACATAAATTCTGGATCACCTCTACCCTTTTCAGCGATTCCCCTATCGATGTATTCGTGTTGCGTTGTTGAAAGATCTCGGAAACTGAAAATGGATATCCTAAATACGCGATCTCGTCGAAACACAAAGCTTCCTCCGCACCCCGTTCATTCGCAACGATGGCAAGTAATTTTGTTTGGCCATTCAGTTGAAGACCTTTAAGTACATCAGCTGTATCTCGCATTTGAGGTATTGCCTTCGGAGAGACGAAACTACCGAAATCAATAGTGTCGAATCCACATAAGAGCAATTGGTTTATGTAATTCACTTTTGTCTCCGTATCAATGAAATCATGCAAACCTTGCATGGCATCTCTAGGACATTCGACCAATTTCAATCTATTTTCCATTCGCTATGATTCTCTTTTCAAAAGCTCCTTATTGATCTTCCTAACCAATCCCGGTCCTTCATAAATAAAGCCGGTGTACAATTGAATAAGATCGGCCCCTGCATCCAGTTTTTCGATCGCATCCGCCGGAGAATGAATCCCACCAACACCGATGATCGGAAAAGCTCCGGCAGACCTTTCTTTCAGATAACGAATAACTTCCGTTGATCGTTTTGTTAACGGTTTACCAGAAATACCGCCTGCTCCAATGCTATCCAGAACTGTAGGTGGAGTGACCAAACCATCTCTACTGATCGTTGTATTCGTTGCGATCACACCGTCGATGCCTACTTCCGTCACAATTTCCACAATGTCATCAAGTTGCTCATTTGTAAGATCCGGAGCGATCTTCAAAAGGATAGGTTTCTTTGATCCTGTTGATAGATTCTTGTTTTTTATTGTCAACAACAGCTTTGTCAGCGGTTCTTTTTCTTGCAGTTCTCTGAGATTTGGAGTGTTCGGAGATGAAACATTCACAACAAAATAATCCACAAATGGAAATAAAGCATCAAAACATTTTTCATAGTCACTCACTGCATCTTCATTGGATGTCAACTTGTTCTTACCAATGTTGCCGCCTATCAGTATTTTTGTTTTGCGCTTTTTGAGATTTCTTACCACTTCGGAGGCACCAGAATTATTGAATCCCATTCGATTGATGATCGCCTTATCTTTTTTTAATCGGAACAGACGCGGTTTTTCATTCCCTGGTTGTCCCAGTGGAGTAACAGTACCAATTTCAATGAAGCCAAAACCGCAAAGTGCGAGATCATTGAACATTGAGGCATTCTTATCAAAGCCAGCAGCTAATCCAACCGGATTGTCAAAAGTAAGTCCGAAAACCGTGCGTTTTAGCCGTGTATCATTTATGACGTGATAATGCTTCCAAATGGCTCGCAATCCGGGTATTTTCAAGGTAACGTGCAAGGCGTTCATTGAAAAATAGTGAACCTTTTCAGGATCAAAGAGAAAGAGGATCCAACGGAGTGTTTTATACATATTCACCTTTGATACAAAATTAGGTATACAAAAAAAGGTGGCATAGCACCACCTTCTTGAATTTGAACAATATTTTCAACAAGTATCAGAACTTGTAACGTCCTCGGTTCCACTGATAGGACCTACGCTGCTTAGCATAGTCCTTGTATGTAATATTTCTCTGAACCACAAAGTTCAGGTAATAGTAGGCATCTTTTTCTTTTTGCCCCCTTACCTGCCCTGGTGCAAACCAAGTGGTGTTATTCACTGCAGGATTCGATAAGTAAGCTGCTTCGGGAGAGCCCAACATGCTCGGATCATAGTAATACGTAGAAACGTCATCCATGTAGTCCGTGAAAGTTTTAACATAAGTTGCTTCAAACCCAATTCGCCACATTCTTCCAAGACCAAAACGGAAACCGATACCCATCGGAATGGTAACCGTAAATGGCTTATAAGGTTTGTTCGGAGTGAACATTTCAGGTTCTCCATCCAGCGGATAGACCATGTGTGCATCCATTCCTTGACCTTCTGTGTTCAGCGGTCTGAGGGCCGTCCACTCTCCATTGAACTGTGCTTTCGGATCAAAATATGCCGCTCCTACCCCTGCGAAAAGATACAGTTGCTCGTTTCGGTCTTTAAAATATTTGTTTCCCGGGAGTTTGTAGCGAGCACCAAACTTCTCATTCGACCAAACAATACATTCGATGCGCTGATGTAATTCTAGCAGTAATGACCGGAAGTGAAGATTTCTCGAATTACGGATGACTTCATTCGTGTAGGCATCATTGCCTCGCACCATCCCAATATGGAAATTCGTTGATGTAGCCCAGTACGGATGAAAGCGGTAGCGAAATCCGATCATCCCATTCAAATGTGTTGACTGCATATCAATGTCAGCAAGGGAATAATCTTTACCAACCTGATCTCTTCCGCCCAGGTCACCAGTAAACTGGGTAGCGCCAAAGCCAAAGACGATCTCTTTTTTGTTCAATGACCAATTTCGCTGGGTATTGAAGTTAGTGTGCTGGGCAAAGACACTGATTGACAGTGAAAGCGAAAGTGCAGCCCCGAGTATTAACTTCATAATCTGAAATAAATCTTTACGATGCTAAATTATAAAGTCTTGGCGATTTTTTCAACTTATTACAAGATAATTTTCAAGTTGTCGTTGTCATTTGTCTATCCTTCACGCTCTACCCAAAAGTTCATAGAGGGTAACTTTACCTCGCCTTCGAGATCTTTTGCCCAAACATTTGTGATAAAAACCAGCTGGGCCCCACCACTTTTTTCGATCGTTTGACAAACGTGCTGCGGTATTTTACTCCCCTCGATTTGTACTACTTGGTCATCAACTCCATCGAAATACTGAATAGTGAAGGTACTGACTTCAACGGAATGAAGATTTGTCCTGATTCCACTGTTATCGCAGAGTTGACGTGTATTGAGCGTTCCCTCTTGAATCCCTGCAATATAAGGTGTAGGCATGGAATTTCCCTTGTCATCACCATCGGTGCTGTGGTGATTCATTGCTTTTGACACCTCGGCATTATCATTAGCGATACCCATACTTGTCGGTAAATCTGCTCTATTCTGCTCAGCTCCGGCAACTTTAACATTCGCAAAGTGGTTCGTCGAAGGTTCAAGTGCAAGGGGACTTGCAAAATAATTTCCAATGTTGTTGTTTTGAGCAACAGCGACAGAATACCCATCAAATTGTGGTTTTTCTTCGGATACAATATTCATTTCCAGTTCATTCAGTTCAAAAAGTGACACAAAGAACGCTGAAGCGATCGTTGCAAAGCCAACAACCCCGTAAAAAAGCGGCTGCTTCCATACGGGGTTCGTTGAACTTCTATGAGCTTTCAAAATGTATTCAAAGTCTTGCCTGGATCGAATATAATCGGATCCAACTTGCTGACGGTCTAAATTAACTTTCTTGATCTCCATAATTTAAGTGAGTAGTATGAAACAGTTGTTTAAGCTTTTCAAGCGCTCTGAATGCTTTCACCTTCGCATTGTTTTCGGTCACCTCCAGTATTTCACCGATCTCTCTGAATGACCGTTTTTCGAAGAATCGCATTTCGATGAGCTGCATATCCTTTTCTTTCATTAGTTTCAGACAGTGAAGCATTTTCTTTCTGCACTCCTCCCTGCCTTCATCGTCCAGATCCTCTATTAACTCGAAGAGCTGGTAGCTTTCGATATTAACTGTGCGCTGTGCTTTCTTGTCCCTGAAGGACTGATACAACTCGCTTTTTGCGATCCTGTACAGCCAAGAGCTGAAAGGAACACCGCGAAATTCGTAGCGATGGATGTTGTTGAGCGCCTTGAGGAAAACCTGTGATGTTACATCAAATGCGGCCTCTTCGTCATCCATACGCTGATAGACATAGCGAAAGATCTGCTCATGATACTTTCTGTACAGCGGCCCGAAACTCTCCGGATCTTTCTGCGCACGCCTTACACAGTCCAGCTCCTCCTCTATCCGCTGACTGTTTTGGTGATACATTGGGTTCACTGCCATGGTTTTTGAGTTTTATTTTCTAGTTTAATGAAGCTTGCAGACTTCACGATTCAAACGCAACCAATCTTAATGGTTACATTTTCCAAACGCAAAAACTTCTCCAAATATTACAGGCTTCTAAAAAAAGATTTTTTGGATCAAAAAAAATGAAGTAATTTGCGGAAAAATCTTTTAGTCTTTTTTTGGGGTTGGTATGCGTAAAATTCTATTCTTTTCGTTCTGTAACTTCTTGGTTCACACCATTTTTTCACAATCTTTCACAATATCCCCTGGCAACGAGATCATATCGTTTGCTCCTTTGAACACTTACATCACGGCTACGGCTAAATTCCGAAATGAAACGGCTGCAGATCTTGTGTTTGGGTGGCAACTGCTGGAGAAAACAACACCGGAAGGCTGGGATTATTCATATTGTGATTACAATACTTGTTACACCGCAACTGATTACAACGGAATTATGGCACCTGTAATACCCGGCGACTCTGGTTTTGTAAAAGTAAATGTACTCACAACCCATGAAGGTTGGGCCCACTTTAAAATACGTGTTTTTAATTACAACGAACCAAGTGATGCCGATACCGTTCAGTTTTGGTTCAATGGTTTGGCATCCGTAAACTCCAATGAGCCAGGGCCACATATATCAATCTACCCGAATCCGATAGTAGAAGGTGGTAAACTTAACCTAGACCAACTTTCGGAACAAACTAAGATCACTATCTTGAATTCAAGTGGACAGACTGTGTTCGGAACTGTAGCAGGAAAAACATCCATCAGCATTGACATGAATTTGGTTAAAGGGATCTATTTCTTGCGGCTCGACAATGGTGAACACCACGAAAACCGGAAAATCATTGTTTACTAATGAGCCTAGGAACGAGACTTTTATTTTTCGCTTTTTTATTTTTAAATTCGCTTTCGGCGCAAACGGATACATTAGATTTTCATGTGCGATCAGGAAATCTCACGCTGTTCGATGGTACGCAGATACCTCATTTAGTGTACACTGAAGCAGAGGTAATTCCGCGTAACAGTGATGTAGTCATCCGGGAGCAAGGAGAGGAAATCCTTTTCAGGTTGATCAATAATGATGATGAGATCCACGGAATACAGATACCGGGAATACTAACCATTCCCACTGTCATGCCCGCAGATACAGCAGAAGTACTAGTTAATCTCCTTCAAACCGGTATTTTCCGTTATTTCGATCCAGTAGATTCCTTCAGGAATAGCTATTTGGGCTTGTCGGGAATATTTCACGTCAAAGCCACAACGGATGAAGGCACTTACAATTATTGGGATCTTCGTGAACATCAGCCTTTGTGGAACAATGAATTGCAGATCAATAATTCAGTTGATCCTTCTGCCTACGCTCCGGAGTATTTCCAAATCAATGGGAATTCGAGTCCGGAAATTGACCTCGACCCTTTGGCAAAGATCATCGGAAATGTCGGTCAGGAGATTAAATTGGTCATTGTCAACAACGGTCAAAGCATCCATTCGATCCACTTCCATGGTTATCACGCAACGATTGTAGAGAGTTCCAAAAACAGCAGCCATATCGGACGTTACAAAGATACTTTCCCTGTCTATCCATCGGAATACATGCTATTGTCTTTTAATCCGGACAAGCCCGGCTTATATCCTGTACACGACCATAATCTTGTCGCCTTAACAGGTGGAGGGTTATACCATGCGGGAATGTTCACCACCATTGAGATCGAACCATGAAGATCAATCTCGTTATATGGCTCTTGTTCATAACTGTCAATGTAAATTGCCAGATCGATCAAACGATGCTTATAATCGGAAGGAATACTGGAACGCATGTTTTTCATGATGGTGAGTCAACGCGTATTTTTGGATTTACCTCTACCCTTTCAGAGGCGACAAAAATCCCTGGGCCAACTATTATCTGCAACAGCGGTGACAGTGTACGATTGAATTTTCTGAACCTGTCACAGGGAGCTCCTCATACAATTCATCTGCATGGAATGGATGTTGATCAGCAAAATGATGGCGTTCCGGAATATTCATTCGAAGTGATGCATGACGAAATGAGACCCTATTTTTTCAAAGCTCCGCATCCCGGGACCTACCTGTATCACTGTCACGTGGGCTCAGCTGTTCACTTGCAGGCGGGGATGTATGGATTGGTCATCGTGCGCCCAATTAATGGTTCAGTCACTCAAAATTGGGACAACGGTGAAACTTATGCCCGAGAATTTTCACTGCTCGCCTCAGAAGTTGATACGACATGGCACAATGACACTATTTTGGATCACGAGCATGGACCCGGAATGATGTTAATGGTCCCGAAGATCTTTAAGCCACAATATTTCCTGATCAATGGGATGTCAGGTTCCCAATTGAGTGCGCCGTCAGGCCATTTCTATGCACTGGAGAATGAAAAGATCTATTTGCGACTAGCGAACATTGGCTACTATGGAGCAAGATTCATATTTCCAGCTGAACTGAATGCAAGAACGGTTGCATCTGATGGTCGACCACTTCCCGCTGAGTTGATTTCGGATACAGTTGAAGTGTTACCCGGTGAACGTTTTGAAACATTTGTTCAACTGGGCTCAACTGAACTCACCACCTTTTTTGTGGAATATTTCAATCTGAATACCGGTATCACGGAAGAAACACAGGACTTGGTTTTCAATCTTTCTTCGGCCGGTTTGCAGGAGATGGACGATCAATCGAGTCTTTTTCCCAACCCTTCGGATGGAGTTGTGTTTTTAGGTGTAGATCCTGTGGACTTTGAATTAAACTCACAGGAAGGAAAACTAATTTCAAAAGGAACAAGTAGTTATGTAGATATCCGTAATTATCCGTCCGGGGGCTATATCATCCGCGTTGGTGAGAAAACTTTCCGTATTATTAAGAATTAGCGGAAGACCTTCATGTAACTCGTGTCGGTTAAGGAACGAAGAAAAGCGATCAGATCCTTTTTATCCTCTTGAGAAATATCAAAAGGTCGAATGAATGGACTTTTATTAAAGTGTGCTCTACCACCTGAAGCATAGTGCACAATCACTTCATTCAAATCTTTGATACTTCCATCATGCATGTATGGATATGTAAGCTCAATGTTACGCAAGGAAGGGATTTTGAAAAGTCCTATGTCAGCCGTATCATGATGGATCCTGAACCTACCCTGATCGTTACCATAATCACTGTACAATCCATTACAGGCCGGGTCGAAAGTGGTGAAGTATGGTGCGGGGTGACATTTTGTGCAATAGAGTTGATCAGAAAAAATCTTCCATCCCCGTTTTTCCTGCTCGGTCAGTGCATTTTTATCTTTTCCATATAAATAGCGATCAAATCGAGAGTCGAGAGACAGAAGCGAACGTTCAAATGCAGCAATGCTTCTTGTCAGGACATAGGGATCGAACTTGCGTTTGTAGATCCTCCATGCAGCTTCCATGTAGTATTCATCTTTACTGAGCCGATCGATCAGGTCACCCATTTTCATGTCCATTTCAACGTGTTCTTGAATGGGCACGATGACTTGCATTTCCAACGATGCGAGATGTGCATCGAACATGACTGTTTTTAAAAATGCGGAATTAAGCAATGAAGGGGCATTGCGTTCAGTTAAACCTCCTCCTACACCTTCACTGAAACGTTTACGGTCAGTAAATGCAAATTCAGGCGAATGGCAAGTGGCACAGGAGATAGAACCATCCCGAGAAAGGCGCTTATCAAAGAATAATCTCCTTCCAAGGGCGATCTTTTCATCGGATTGCGGATTATCTTCAGGGAAAGGAACTTTTGTTATGTAGCCTTTAATTTCAGGATGACCAGTTCTGCATGAAATAAAAAAAAGGGACACCATAAGCATCCCGAAAATCAGTAAACCATATAAGCGATCTTTCGTCATTGATCAACGCGCAGCATTCAGGGTTCTCAACAAATTACCTTCCGTATCCAAAAATAAAACCTGATAAGTTCCCTGATCAGTCTGGCTAAAATCCGTTGAACCACTCATTCCTTCTACTCCGTTAGTCGCTAAAATCCTTCCCCTTGCATCAACCAATTGAATACTTGCAAGATCACGCATGCCTTCCCAGCTAACATTCATTCCTTCCGAACTGTTAAAAAACCAAGTCTTCCCGACTGGCGCCTGAATAGCTGATAGATCAGCAGTTGACGGTTGTGTAAAAACATCCAATATCTCGGGATTTTTCATTACTGTTTGATTTGTGCCGGAAGCCCCGTGAAGTACATCAACAGTATTGAGATTTGCACCTGTCAACCATACATCCAAATTACAATTCAGATGAATGTCCAGCTGGTTCGGCAGACTTGCCGTGGCAACAACCGGGAGCGAAACCTCTGCGTAGTTTCCGTCACCAAGCGAGTGAATCTCAAAAAGCTTATTCGGCACACCGTCATTGTTGGAATCCGACAACCCTCCTACGATCATGAACATGTAACCGGAAGACCATCCCCAATGCATAGAAGGCTCTTGAAAAGAAAGAGGATGTCCTTCGGGATAAACAGAAATGTCTATGGCATCAGCCCCACTGATCGTGTTCATGTTTGCCGGAACGCCGATTCCAAAACGGATCTCTTCTATTGTATTTATGTCCAGGTAACCAAGATAGATCGTGTGGTTTTGAGGCTCGATCAAAAACACCTCTGAAGGCAAGGTTAGCAGTTGCTCGCCGTCGTGCACGATCTCGACATTGGAAATATAGTAATCAAAGTGGTCAAGATTAAATGCAATTCCATTGAGATCTGTCATTACGGTACTGCCAAGAGAAAGATCTGTGCCACCCACTTTCGGAGCAATGTTCAGAAAGACATTCTTTTGTGCAACCAATGCTGAACTGATGGTTATCCCTAAAATGAATAACAGGTTTTTCATATCCTTACTTTTTGACAATATACAAAATTTCCTCCTTTTGAAGACGGTATCTTTCCACCAAAGTTGCATCGATTTCCTTTGAAACAGCAAACTCTTCAACTGTAAATCCAGCTCTCCTAAGCCATTCAGGATAATCCCTACCAAACAATCTTACGTGATCCTTCTGCCAATAGTATTTTTCACGATCCTCAGGTGATTGAATGGCTGGATCTTCGAGCGTTGTTTCTCTTGTAAAATCCTGTGGTACCTGCATAATCCCCCAACCTCCCGGACTCATTACCCTGAATAGCTCGCGCATACACTTGTTGGCATCTGCGACGTGCTCTAAAACGTGATTGCAGAAAACTACATCAAAGCGATCATCCTCCAAAGGAATATCATGTAGGTCAAAATGCAGATCAGCGAGCGGTGAAACAAGATCACCGGTCAGGTATGCTATGTTGGACTGCTTTTTAAAACGACTGTGAAAGCATTGTTCCGGTGCGATGTGTAATACCCTTAAACCCTCTTTTGTGAAAAAATCACTTTTTTTCAATAAGTACAACCACATGAGTCTGTGACGTTCAAGTGTCAGATCATAAGGACAAAGCACATTTTCCCGATGAGCTTTATCTGAACCATACGAGAGGAACTTAGAAAAATGGTTTTCACAAACCGGACACTCGACCTTGTCGCCACGGAACAATAAAGGTGCAACCAACTTGAACGGATAACTCAAACGAATCAGCAGCGGCCTTGGCAACGTATTCAGGAGGTATTTGTACAATTTCTTCATTCATTGCCAAAAATACAAAATCTTGCCCCTTGAATAAGCCTCTACCGGCAATATCGTTACATTTGTTCTAAACCAATGCTATGCATAAAACACTCTCAATAATTAGGCTCGTTATTTTCCCGCTGTTATTTGGACAGCACGCGTCAAATGCCCAGAAGATGAAAGAACCAATCGCTCAAAAGATACCGCACGAAATGACTATTCATGGTCACACACGCAACGATCATTACTACTGGATGAACAACCGTGATTCTGAAGAAGTGTTGAAACATCTTCAGGTTGAAAATGATTACTCGAAGGCATATTTTCAAGAATTCAATGGACTTACTGAAACACTGCTAACTGAATTTGAAAACAGGATAGATCCGAACGAAACAAGTGCCCCATTTGTTTTCAATAAGCGAACCTACCAATCGAGAAGTCTCGAAGGGAAGGATTACCAGGTCATTTATCAACTGAACGGAAAGAACGAGATTGTATTCCTCGATCAGAATGAACGTGCAGGTAAACATTCATTTTACGAGCTGGCCGACTGGGCTACTTCTCCTGATAACTCCTTAGTGGCTCTGTCAGAAGATTTCGTTGGGCGCAGGAAATATGCGATAACCGTTAAAAACACCGCCACAGGTAAATTCCTTAAGGATAAAATCATTGACACAGATGGTTCGGTCATATGGGGCAATGATAACAAGACGCTCTTCTATGTGAAAAAGGATCCACAAACCCTACGCGAGTTCCAGGTATATCGTCATGTTCTCGGATCAGATCCCAAAAAAGATGTTTTAGTTTATCAGGAAGACGATGAAAAGTTCAGCGTACATGTTTCAAGAACGACAACAGGCAGCTTCATTCTTATCCACAGCGTCAGTTCAACGACGTCAGAGATCCGACTGATCGATGCCAATTCGCCTACCAGTGACGCCAGGATTTTCTGGAAAAGAGAAAAGGGCCATTTATACGAGATCGATCATCACGAGAACGGTTTTTACATCCTGAGCAATCAATCCGCGAGCAATCGCAAGATCCTTTTTTCCTCACTTAGCATTGAACCGATCGAAAAGTGTGTTGAATTCATGCCTCATGATACGGCAACTTTGATCGAGAATGTTTTGGTAATGAAGAACTTTGTTGTAACTGAAGAGCGGAACAATGGATTGACGAAGATCAGGATCACAAACATCGCCGACAAGAAATTCAGATTTGTGGATTTCAAGGAAGAGACCTACTACACCGGTCTTGGAATGAACGACGATTACAATGCACCACATATTTTCTACGTTTACAATTCATTAACTACCCCATCAACAGTTTATAAACACGAGTTAATATCATCAACACAAGAGGTAATACACCGTAAAACACTAAAAGACAAATCTTTTGATTCTAATAATTACACTTCTCAACGAATTTGGGCTACTGCCTATGATGGATCTCTGATCCCGGTTTCACTAGTTTATAAAAAAGGAACTGAGCTTAAAAATGCGCCTTGTCTGCTTTATGGGTACGGTTCTTATGGCTACACACTGCCTGATGTTTTCAGTGCAACACGAC
>Ga0315902_10001338_pt1 | contig 39628 bp, 34 predicted proteins | sample LakEriMetagenome_9_FD_203523 | JGI IMG/M metagenome (GOLD analysis project Ga0315902, IMG submission 203523) | Freshwater fungal communities from buoy surface, Lake Erie, Ohio, United States - Buoy 12 MA117 | ecosystem: Environmental > Aquatic > Freshwater > Lake > Lake biofilm | place: USA...
CACACGGTAGAGATCATCCCGGACCTGCTCCCCCGCGATGACGCCAAATTTATGGATCTGCTCGGGTGGCACTTCCTGCACCGCGACAATGCTGCAGCGGACCTGCCGGAAGATTTTGACCATCTGCGCCATGACCGAGTCTCCGCCCGGGTTGAAGCAGAGGTCGTCGGCCAGGATCACGCCGAAGGGTTCGTCCCCGATCAGCGTCTGGCCGGTGAGGATCGCATGCCCGAGGCCTTTCATCTCTCGCTGGCGCGTAGTCGAAAAAACCGCACGCTCGATCACGCTCCTGATACCGAGGAGGTACTGCTCCTTGTCCGTCCCTGCGATCTGGTGCTCCAGTTCATAACTGGTATCGAAGTGGTCGTTGATGGTGCGTTTGCCACGCCCGGTCACGAAGGCAATCTCGAATAAGCCCGCGTCTAGGGCCTCTTCCACCCCGTACTGCACTAACGGCTTGTTGACGATGGGCAACATTTCCTTCGGCATTGCCTTCGTGGCAGGCAGGAACCGGGTACCGTAGCCGGCGACGGGAAACAGGCACTTCTTGATCAAACGATTATCCTCGCTGGGTTGCGTGCGGTGGTCGACACTCACTGTGGGGGAATCTTCGCGAGGAGGGCCATGGCCTCCGCATGCTCAGGATAGGCCTTGCCACCAGAAACGAGCTTCTCTGCCTCTTGCAGATACTTCCGCGCTGCCGAGAAATCTTTGAGTTCGTACATCGCAGCGCCAGCGTGGTACTGGAACAGCGGCTCCCCGGGCGCGCCCTTGGCGGCCCTCGTCAACAGATCCGCCGCCTTTGCGTAGTTCATCTGCTGGTAGTAAATCCAGCCGAGCGTATCAGCAAACCAAGGCAAGGTCGCGCTCTCGAAACGGCGCGCGATAGCAGCAGCTTCCTCGAGTTTGGCCGGATCCTTGCCGTCCCCTGCGACCAGAACGGCAAGGTTGTTGGCAGCGACATCCAGAGTAGGCAACGCTTCCAAGAGACTCCTGTAGGCGTCCATTGCCTCCTGCTTCTTACCCCGCGTCTCGTAGAGCATGGCCCGCTGGAGCTGGAGGTCGTATTTGGACTCACAGGCAGCAATTCCCTCGTCCAGGACCACATCCGCCTCTTCCAGACGGCCAGCGCTGGTCAGGAGGGAAGACAACTTGAGGTAAGGCTGCGGCAGCGCGGGGTGAGCGGCAATCGCCTCCCTGTAGGTGGAGATAGCGCCCTCGCGATCATTGGAGCGGACCTGTTCATCGGCCAGCAACCCCTTTGCGAGAAGACTCGCGGGATCCGCCTTGACCTTTTCCTTCAGGAAATCTATCCCCTTTTCAGGCTGTCCCGAGGCGCGCCAGGCCCGCGCGATGCCCCCCAATGCACCCTCCATTTTGGGGTTCTCGGCAAGCACAGACTGGAACATCTCGATGCTCTCGGCATAACGCTCCTGCCCGAACAGCGTGAGTGCGAGCACGTAACGCTCGTAGGCAGGATTCCCGGTGGTGCGTGCGACCCCTGACGCAAGATCCGTAGCAGCCTTCCAGTCTTTCTGCATGAGGCGGACCTGAATGCGGAGCCCCTCAGCGGCCTCGTTCGACACGCCCCCAGCCAGCAGCCGATCAAGGGTGTCCAGCGCGCCCTTGAAATCCTGCTTTGACATCCGCCCCCGCGCGTACAGCAGCGCGGCATCATCGTTCAGCGGATTGATCTCCAGGGCATCATGCAGGCTCTGTTCGGCGAGTTCGGCCGCGCTGTTCTGCAAGTAGGCGCGGGCGAGGAGCAGATGGGCCCGGTCAGACTGCGGCCGGTCGCGCACAACGATACGCAGGTCTGCGATAGCGTCATCGGTCTTGCGTTCGCCGAGCGAAACCACAGCACGTGCGAGGAGTGCCTCCGGATTCTGACTGTCCGCGGTCAAGATGTCTTCTACGATGCGTCTTGCCTCGACAGAGTTGTTCTGGCGCAAAGCGATGCGGGCCAGTTCGTTCTTGGCGCCCAAGACATCCTCGTTGGAGAACTCGCCTCCTACGATCTCCTCGTAGACTTTGCTCGCTTCGCCCAGTGCGCCTTCACGCACATAGGTCTCGGCGAGCGCGAACTTGAGCTTGGGTGCATCAGGCGTCTGCTGGACGAAGCCCTTGAGCACCTCCACGGCGGACTGCCGGTCCTGCTGCCCAAGAAAGCTCGCCAGCAGGAGCTTGGCGTCCACGGATCCGGGGTTCGCCGCAACAGACTCGCGCAGCGCGGTCTCTGCTCCTGCCATGTCACCGTTGCGGGCCATATAAAGCGCGAGCATCTTGCGGTACTCAAGATTGTCGGGCTTCCCGGCGATGATCTCTCGCAGAACGGCAGTCGCCTCCGCCTGCTGATCCCGCCCCGCGAGAATCCTGAACTGGATCATCCTCAGGGTATCTGCGTCGGGGAATCGGGGAACGGACTGCTCGATGACCTCCAGCGCGCGGACGGTGTCGTCGCGCTGCACCAACATGCCGGTGAGCGAGACCACAATCTCGAGGTTGTCGGGGTGGGCCGCGTACAGCTCTGTCACCATCGCATAGGCTTCATCGGACTTCCCCTGCCGAGCAAGGATCAGCGCATCCAACAATCTGCCCTCAGCGTCCTGGGGTTCGATCGCGAGCGCCTTGTCGAGGTTCTCGCGCGATTTGTCCAGATCGCCCCCCATCAGCAGCAGCTTGGCAAGCCCCCTGAACGCGGCCGCGCTCTTGTCATCGATCTCAGATGCTTTCGTTAGCGCGCCGTACATCTGCTGGAACTTCGACTGAACCTCGTAGGTATCCGCGAGAAGCAAGTAGGCCCGAGCGTTCTGGTCATCGATCTTGAGCGCATTGCGGATCTGGATCTGCGCCTTCTCGAGCTCCTTCGAATCGATAAGTTTTTCGGCGCTGTCGAGATAGCTGTCGACCTTTTCCTCGGAACTCTGGCACCCAGCCAACGCGAGCGCACACAGCAGGCAGAACAAACGAGACAGGGGATACCCATAACGCATAGCGATCACTCCTTGAATTCGGGGCGCGGGCACGCCCTGACTAAGATGCCAGCGACCGGGACCAAAGCCCCGCACACTGTGGAAAGGCTAATCCGGAACATAGTCGGGCAGTACCGGCATGATCTGGTAGGCGAACTCCTGTAGGCGCCGCTCCGCGTCATCCTCCGACTCACCAGGACGGATGGGGGTCGTCAGGCGAACAAGCGCTCCATCGGTGCGGTTCAGCCTGATCGCATCGAGGAATATGTACCACTTCATGTGAAATTCGTTAGCCAGCGTCCTGCCACGCTGCTGGAACCAGTAGTAGACAAGCTGTTGCGACAGGCCTTTGCGAATGATCACTCTGTTGTATGTCAGCTTCCCCGAATCTGCGGTACTGAAGGGAAACTCTCGGCGGGAGATCCCACCGATCTCCCAGCCACCGGCCGGTATGCACACCTCTGGGGAATGGACCGACGCTCCCTGATGCTGGTTCTCGTAGTAAGCCACGTAAAAGTTGACGCCTGCGCCGGGATCAGAGGAGGAGTAATCGGCGATGACGTAGTCGCTCAGGTCGAGGGTACGAAGGGTGTCGGTCTCAAGGCGACCCTGGTGCCCGGCCCAGTTGCCGATCCGGTCCGGGAACAAAACGAGCGGCTTGCGCAGGGGTGTCTGCTGCTCGCGCCCGCCCGCCACCGACGCCACCGCGATGGTCCCCGCGAGCACCACCAGACAGGCAGCCAGGGGTCTGGAAAACGGCCGGACTGAAAAGAGCGTATCCGCGGGGAAGCTTTCTGCCTCGTCGAGGCCGAACGCCGCCCTGAAGGAACTGCGCCTGCCTACTTTCGTGAGCAGCCACATTTCGAGGAACAGGATGGCGAGACACGCGCCAAAGATGCTCCATCCCTCGAAGTCGTGCATGAAGCCCTCGGCCATGTGGATGCCGAAGTTGTCGACGAGCACACCGATCACGCCGATGCGAAAACTGTTCATCAACACGGTGATGGGAACGGTGGAGAGGAAAATCACAACCCGTTTCCAAAGTTCAACCCGGTAAATGGCGGCACAGATGAACCCGAAGCTCATCAGGGAAAAGAGGTAGCGAAGCCCGCTGCATGCCTCTGCGACCTGTAGCTTGTAGACCCCGAGGTCGATTACGTTGCCCTCGACAAACACCGGTATGCCCGCGAGCTTGATAACGCCAACCCCGAGTTGGGTCGAAAGCATCTGCAGCTTGATAGAAAGCATGACCTGCACAAAGGCGGGGAGCGGTATGGCGAAAAAGAGCAGTACAAGCGGCACCCGGAGGAAACGAATACCGCCCCATCCAAAGGTTGCGATTGCCAACCCGAATAGCGCGACGATCAGCGCGTACTGCTCCAGTAGCCAGAGATTGCTGATGTCACCCACCAGAAAGGCAGCGCAGGCCAGAGAGAGAATGGCGGGGCCCGCCCACGCGGGTGAAAACGGATGCCGCGCAATGGCGACGCGGTCCTGCCAGAGGAAGAAGGCCGCAATTACCGGGAGTAGGAAGCCGTGGCCGTACTCCTCCCGTGTGGACCACCGAAGGTACAGGTCTGCGAGGCCATCCCTGAACGCAAACGCCATGACCAGAACGGCCAAAGCGACGGCAGCCAGACCGACCGGGCTGTGCCTCCAATAGATTTCAGACTGTGCGTGAGAGGTATTCATTGATCAGTCCATCGCACCCATGTCGATTCCCTTGATGTCAACGAGCATCTGGCGGAGCCGCTCGTCTGAAGCGTCACGCTCCGAACGGGAGGCCTGCCGACGGATCAGCTTCTTGCTCCGGATCACTTCCATCACGATCTCGCAGGTGATGGGTTTGACCTCTTCCGCAAAGCCGTACACCAGCGCCATATCACAGATGTTGTTGATGGCCCGGGGCACACCCCTGCTGAAGTAGTACACCACCGCAGAAGCGTAGAGATCAAACAGCCCCTCCTGCCCACCGGCGGTCCGGATCCTGTGGTCAATGTAGCTTCGGGTCTGCGCGAGATCCAACGCGGAAATATGGTGCTCAACGGAGATCCGCTGCGCGAATTGCGCCAGTTCGGGACGCATCAGCGTTTGCTGCAACTCTGGCTGCCCCACGATGACAAGCTGGAGCAGCAGTTCATCGCCGATATTCATGTTTGACAGCAGGCGTAGCTCTTCGAGCGTCTCCACATCCATGTTCTGTGCCTCATCGACAATGAGGACTACCCTCCTGCCCTGGAGGAACTCCGTCGCCACGAAGTCGATGAGCTGCTGGTACATCTCTACCTTGTCAGCGTGTTTACGCTCCAACCCATAGGCCGAGAGGATCCACGTGAGAAGATCACCGAAGTTGCGATGCGTGTTGGTGATAACGCCAACGGTCACATCGCCACCGATATGTTTGAGGATGTGCCTGATGAGAGTGGTCTTGCCGGAACCGATCTCCCCCGTGATGAGGGTGAAGCCAGCCTGACTGCCGAGCCCGTACTCCAGCATGGCAAGCGTCACAGCGTGCTGCTTGCTGAGATACAGAAAATCCGGATCCGGCGTCAGAGAGAAGGGCCGCCGGGTAAGGCCGAAAAAAGCCTCGTACATGGGTTTTAGCCGGAATCAGCCAGTGGCGCCATACTGGTAGTAGCCTGAGCCGCTTCCCGCGTCACCTTTATTGAGCACCCATCCCAGGAAATTGGTTCCCTGCATCAATCGTTTGGCCTCCTGCAGCTCCTCTGCCGTGTTACGTCCGTTCTCCACCACAAGAAGTGCGCAATCAAAGTTGTGCAGGAACGAGAGGGCATCACCCGTCGCGAGCAAGGGGGGCAAGTCGAAGATGACAATCCTTGATGCATAGCGGTTGCGAAGCTCGGGCAGGAGTTCTTGCATGCGCCGGCTGCTGAGCAGCTCGGTGGAGTTTTGTGCTGAACCCCGGCTGGGAAGCACCACGAGGCGCTCCACTCCTGGATTGACGAGCAAATCGCCCAAGTCCGCCTTGCTGGCGAGGTATTCCGCCAGACCATGCTCAACCTTGATGCCAAAGTAGTCGGCAACTTTCGGGCGGCGCAGATCCGCGTCTACGAGCAGGACGCTCTGGTTGGAATCCAGTGCGATCGAGAGCGCCAGATTGGACGCAACGGTGGTTTTACCCACCCCGGGAGTGGCGCCAACGATGGCTACCGTTTGCCAGCCGTTCTCCCTCATGGGAAGCAGGACTTTGGTGCGGAGGATCCTGAATACGTCGGCAGTCTGGTCGTTGGCGTTCGCCGCGACGAGCCTGTTTTCGATCCAGTGGGACTGCTTGGCCAGTTCCACCTTGGTCTTGACGTAACGGATGTCGTCCAGCGGGGTATCAGAGGTAGTCCTTGCCCCCGGCTGTGAGGGCATATGTGCCTGGCTGCCTGCGTCCTCTGCTACGGCAGGAGACGCAGGGGGCTTCAACCCGGTCGCGGAGCCCGCGTTTTCTTGCGCTGCCTCTTGCTGCGCACGCGCCTTGGCCAAAGCTTTCTCGATCAGTTCCATCGCTCCTCCTGAAATTCAGGGTAGTGCCCGTTGATCACTACAACCGGGCCAATTTGGATGTGAGGGTATAGAACAACAGATCGAGATCAATGACGAAAAAGTGGACTAGCAGCAGGCCGACCAACAAGGTCGCGACCATGGCCAGCGCGAGCAATAGCCACTTGCGCTTTCGGTCCGCATAGTCGGTGCTTGTCTCGATGAGCGGCACAGTGACAAGAGGGGGACTACCCAATACCGCCGCGACAGTGCGTTGCCCTCTGAGCGCGGGGTCCATCATCTCAAGAACCACTACCAGACCGGCACCTGCAGCGAACGAGGCAGCCAGCACCATAAGCAGCAGTTTGGCGCGGTCGGGAGCCGCGGGCTCTGCGGGAAGTTGTGGTGGCTCTACGACAGAGAAGCGCTCGCCCATTTGTTCTTCTTCGAGGTTCTGGGAGATACGCGCCTCAATCTGCTTATCCTTAAGTTCCTGGTACTTGGACTGGAGGTTGTCGTAATCGCGTAGCAGGTTTTTGTACTGCTGCTCTACCTCAGGCGCCTTGGCAATACGTTCCTGGACCACCTTGATCTGGGATTCGACGCCAGCACGCTGCCCTTCCAGAAACCGCACCTCGTTGCGCCCCGCATCGATCTGGCTCTGCAACTGCGCGACAGCCGGGCTCATGACGGGCTTTGAGAAGGTCTCCTGCTGGCGGGTTTCAGCGATGCGCTGGCGCAAGGCGATCACATCAGGGTGTTTCTCTGTGTACCTGGACAAGAGCCTTGCAAGGTCAGCCTCTAGAGCCGCTACGTTCTGTGCCCCACCCTGCTCCGACCCCTGAGCCGAGACCACCGACACCTGGGACTGCAACACGTCGATTCGGCCCTTGAGGCTTTCGATCTGCCCCCCGATAGTCCGATAGGTGTCATTCAGCCGATCGAGTTCGGCCTGATTAGCATTACCCAGTTCCGGCAGGCTGTTCCTGTTCTCCTGCTTGAACCGAGCTAACGCGGCCTCGATATCGGAGATCTGGACCTGAATCTTCTGCGCCTCGGAACTCAGGAACTCGGTGGTCTCGGCCGCCCGCGCGGAGCGGGTTTTGACGTTCTCGCTCAGGAACAGGGTGAGAAGTTCGCTCGTGACAGACTGCGCGGTGCGAGCACTGCTGTCCAGGAAACCCAGCCGGAACGCGATGGTTACCGCGTCGCGACGGCGACTGTCGACAGAAACGCGTTCTATAACCACGTTTTCTCTGAACTGCTCGACGACCTCGGAAGGCCCCTTCCTGTTGAGTTCTCCGGGATAAAGATTGAACTTTTTGATGATCTCCAAGATGTTGGCGGTGGTAAGAACCCGCTGCTTGATAACCTCGATACGTTCGTCTGCGAAGCTCGTCATGGCGGCACGGACAAGGTCCGCGGAGACCTGCTGGCTCTCGATCAGGACCACGGCGTCGGAGCGGTACACCTTGGGCAGGAGAAAAACCACGATCGTGCCAAACAGCAGCACGAAGGCTGCCGGAGCCAGAAAGTAGAACCGCCGACGGCGGGCCATGTCGATGTAGTCCGCCAGGGTCTTTTCTTGAGGGGATTCCATCCGGGAGACATCCAGAGGCTGTCGGGGTTTGGTGGACGAGTATAGCCAAGATTGGCTCGCGGCTAAGGCTGCGCGGCAACCGCGTGGTAACTCAGTCTAGACGTCCCGTGCTGAGCTTAATTGATACCCCGCCCGAACCGACTCACGAGGGCACGCAGACCGGGCAGCTGTAAAAGCCCCGCGCGCACCACGGGGTCGAGCGCCACGAGCACCGCCACAGACACCACCGCGCACAAACCACCCTGCCAAGCCAACTGCAGCCCCTGCGCGAGCCGCGCGGCATCCGCTGGAGCATGATCAAACAACTGCGCCACCCCGGCCCGGTAATCCCCCCTGATCTGTCCAGTTCATGACGTAGGCCCACTTCACCGCGCGACCCAGCGGCGCAGAACGCCGTTGGTCGCCCGGGCCACTCACACCGGCTGACCGGCCAGAAAACGTCGAATGCCGTCGAGCAACGCCGCGGACACATCGGGTGCGCCCTGTGCTTGACCAAGATCGCCACCAGTAGTCAGGAGTTCATCGATGAGCGGACCTACATCCTGCTCGAACGCCGCAACTCGGATGCAAGAAAACCCCGCAAACCGGCGCGCGGTGCCCACCTGGTGGTCATTGCGGTGCTCACCCCGCGCCGCTAGGCGGGGCAGCAACACCAGGGGCTTGCCCACCTCGAGCGAGGAGATGATGGTGCCCATGCCCGCGTGCGCCACCACGACCTGGGCCGCCGCAAAATGGAGGGTGAACTGCGCAGGCGTAAGCCCTGGCACCGCTTGCAGATGCCGCGGAACATAGACGCCGCCGTTTACCTGCGCTAGCACCGGAACAGCCGGGCGCATGGCTGCCCAGCCATCCACTGCCTGTACTAGGCGATCGAAGGGCAACTGGGTGCCCACGGTGACAAAAATCATATGACCGAGCCTAGATAATGGGGGCCTTCAGGGCGAGCCAGATGCTCCCATTGCGTCAGCCAGAGGTCCGCGAGGCGGCCGGCCAAACGACCACTCAGCGAGAGTTCATCGACATTGGCAATGCTGTCGAGCCAGATCGTGCGTGCGCCGACAAGCTTAGCCAGCGCAAGGGCGAACAAGCCCACGGATGCCCCGGTCGAAACAACCACCCGCGGCCTGACGCGAAGCAGCACCCGCGCCACCGTGAAGGCCTGCCATGCCAGACGTGCTTTCTGCCACTGCGAGGCATCCGGGCAGAAATGGAAACGGGCGGGATCGGGAACGGACTGGAGGTGGCCCGCGTCGGTGCAGGCGTAGTAGAGATCCCAACCAACGAAGGCGGGCTCCAGGCGGCGCATCTGTACCCAGTGCCCGCCGGTCGAGGACACTAGGAGCACGCGGCGGTTATCAGCCACCGGAGCCGGCCGCGCGACGCGAGTCATCACGCTCCCAGACACTGAACTTCTGCTGCCGCACCATGGAGCGCGCCCTCCACCTAGTGAGGAGGTTAACGGCAAGGTAGACCACGGCCGGCACCCAAAGCGAGGGTCGCGACGCGACGAAGCTGAGCGCCCCGCCATGCGCCTCTGCGGCGACCGCCAGTTCCGGGAACTTCTTGTGTAGTTCATAGACGCCGAGGCGGCTGCGGGTCTTGATCTTGACCAGGTTCGCGAGGTTGCGAGGGGCGCGCACCACAACGTGGCACTCCGTGACCAGCAGGCGCTCGGAGGGCTTGAACAGCGCTCGGACGTACCCATCGTCTGCGAGCACCTGCGGAAACTCACCGAAGCGCTGGCGGCCCTCCCTAGAGACCGCGTAGACCCCCGTGCCCATAAGGCCATCCCGGACGTATGGCAACTCCAGCCATACCGCGTAGTAAGCGCGTACCAACCAACAGCAGCCTTCCAAGTCCATCACGGGGCGAGGAGAGGCGATCGGGGCCCCTGTCTCCGCCATCCGACGTGCCACCGTGTCGAGCGCGCCTGGTGAGACGCGGATGTCCGCGTCGAGGTAGAACCGTGGGAAGCCTGAGGCAATTCGGTCCCCGACGTTTAACGCGTGGGTCTTAGAGGCCACATTGGACTCTAGGACAATGGCGTCAGGCGCAACAGCGCGTGCTACGCTTCCGGTAAAGTCGGAACAACCGTTACAAACAATTACGAGACAAAGTTGCTTGTGCGTTCCCCGACTGAGTGACTCAAGAGTGCTTGGAAGCACTGCTTGTTCGTTGTGAGCCGGAATGACTACGCTGAGGACTACCATTTCGGAACGCTCGGGCTAGGGCCTCGGGGCGAGCCTCGATGCCACAGGCACTGCGTTCCTCGAACAAGTTTCATCTCTACGGCACTCTTGGCTAAGCGCAGGCAGAAATAGTGAAGCACATCACTAAACAGGATAGGAAGCTTTTGGCGGAGTGGGTGTAGCATTCGTCGCAACGCCGGTTTGCATATTTTTGTGGACACCGTCCAGTGAGGCATGATTCATGAACGTAGTTCTTACGCGACTAAAATTCCTCCTCGCGCTTGTGCTGTTCTCCTCGGGTGCGCTCGCAGCATGCGACTGCGGAAGCTCCGACCCGGCTCAACCTTGCACAGGCAATACCGTCAGTTATACGCGGCAGGGTCAGACTATCGGCTTCACATTTCAATGCACTGGCGGGGAATGCAGTTGCGGCAAGTTCGCTAACGAGTGGGATTACTGGGTTGCCCCCCCATCATCAGGCGGAACCGTAACGATCACGGGAATGACGCCAGCGGCGACAGGATCCGGAGTCGACTATCGCAACGGAGCACAATTCGGCCCCACTAATATGGGTTCAGTAAATGGATTCGACGGGCGATTCATTTCCAACCGCTTCGGAACCTACAACGCCGCACTGAGCCTCACCCCCCCCGTTTCGGTGCGCGTGGCGGACGACGGGCGACCTAAAACAATCATGAAAGCCATCTCCGAAGATTTACTCTGCACCAGCGAGTCGCGCATTTGTTTGAAATATGTAGAAACTCTCACCGTCCTGGACAAGCCTCCTGGAAATGTCTTTCGCCCTGCATATTTCGGTACCGAGAAAAAAATGTTCTCTGCGAGCAAGTTTCGTCCACAGGTACTGAGCTCTGTAGCGCCTCCCGCAAATACAGTCAGTTGGAATGAGGCTTTCGAGAGCGTTCGCTCCTTACACCCTCAGCATTTTGTGGAAAACCAGAACCTCCGGCAAGGGTATACAGCGGCCATCAACGCACAAGTAATTGACGGCTACGATGGCTACTACGGTATAAAAATTAACTCCACGCTGCTGAAGCTTACTGAGATCGCTACTGATAGCGATGTAGACCTAAAACTGCTAACCGCCAAGGGAATGACGCAGCTGGGCATCGATCTTTGGGCAATTCACAGGGAGGGAGGATTAACCAACCCAACAACTGGATCTTACAACTTTGCGTCCGCAGGATGCGGTGCGTTCACGGCCCAAGGTGGCTTCAACCAAAGCCGATTGGCGCCAATCCTATTTGCCAGTGCACTACTTGGGGAGAACTGGCATACGGATCTTAACACCAAATTCGAGACACTAAACGGGAAGAACTGCTTTGGGGAAACAGGCTTCATACAGCCAACATCAGTCACATCGATTGGCAAGAGCATTCCATTGTTCGGAAACATCCCTGGCAACCAAGGAATTTATGCCTACACGGAGGGCAGTAATTGCAATTTGATCGCAACTAACTACCTTACCGATGGTGGGTTTGGACGTTGCGGAACGCCGACGGCCTATCAGCAATGCTGCACTCACGGGCACTGGCTGGGAGCGGCGATGGCGATCTGGCTCACGCCGACTGTGAGAGCGCTTTTCCCGTCAAATGCCGAATACTGGCTGGAGTACGTAGACCGCAGTCGCCGAACTGGTGCGGCGATCGGGTTTGAATTCGGATCTTATAGCGACCCACAGAGCCTAGCTGTTACTGGATTTAACACTGGCTATGATCAGAAGATGTATTACAGTTCTTGGAATGCTTACCGAGAGTGTTCCAAGAATAATAGCTGTGTCGGAATGGCGCCTGTTCTCCTGACATCCGGGGAAACAGTACCTCCACCAGCGCCGCCCACAATCACAGTGGAGTAGCGTTTCGTCAGATAGAAGGTTGGCAATGCGCGTCACACGGATTCAAGGGATGCCCTTGTGACTCGTGCTCCTTCTATGCTCTTGGTCAATAAGCCACACCACAGAACCGAGCACAAACATAACCAAACAGTACAACCCTCCCCAAAAATGCACGGTCGCACCAAGCATCGCCAACCCCGCGAACGATATTGCCCAACCTTTCCGAATAGCAGCAGAATCCTGAGTCAACTCCAAGCGCTCGAGCTTTCTTCCGATAAGGAATAATGCAGCGAGCAGGAAGATTAATGCAGGCAATCCATACCTCACCGCCGTGAGAAGCCAAAAATTATCCATGCTGCTACTCATGAAATGAGGCCGTTCCCATTCCCCCTGGCCGATACCGAAGACCGGATAGTTCTCGACAGAACGCGTACCCCACTCCCAAATTAGAATTCGGTTATAAGAACTCGTGAGCCGAAAGGTCATGTATGTCACGAGTACGTGAAAGGGCGTTCGATTAGACATGAAATCTACAGCCACGTACGCTACAGCCACGAGTGACGCGAAAAGTCGCCATCTATTCCTAATCGAAGTGGTGAAATAATCCCAGATCTTCAGCGCCACCTGTACCGAAGCGCCTAGCAGTGGGCCTGATGAAAGCGAACAAAATACGGCGCCCAGAACCGTCAGAACACGCATAAAGCCCCCTCGCCCCAACGCCGAAGACATTCCAATCATTAGCACACAGAAAACGCCATAATGGATGGGATGCTCGAACGGCCCGAACGCACGCGCCAAGCCAAGTCTCTCCGGCCTGCCAACCAGTGGTGGATAACCCGTCAACGCCCTCGCAATATCCTTAAGTAAATGATGCCCCGTTACCGTTTCATAGAGCGCAAAAGGCAAAACGATAAGAATAACCTTGTAATAGCACCTAACCCAGAAGATGAATCGATCGCTATCTGTAATCAGGGCGCGCGCCAGAAAATATGGACCCAATGTTTCAAGAGCTGTCATTCCAGCGAATTGCCATACCGCGAGCCCGTGATTTACCAATAGCGCCAAAACGGACCAGGCCGTATACAAAATTACGAAGGTGTCTATACCCCGCGTCTCCTTAGTTCGCGTAGAGAAAACCCGCATGATGCATGAAATGAACATCAGCAAGCATATTAAACGATACGGCGGCAGTTTTATTGACCCAATGTCTGGTGCTAACTCAGACGGTAAAGCCAGGCAGATCACGAAAAGTAGAATCAGACGGTTACTGCCCACACACACCCCCTGCTCTCAGACAACGGCCCGAGTTGCTAATGAGCATTTCAATGTCAATCACTTACCAACCATTCATCCAATTCCGTGGCCGACTGACAAGCTGCCAGTACGCTATCGCAAGGTCTCTGTTTCCTGTTGTCCAACCTGCAAAAACCCTACTTAACGCGTGTGCATATATTAGCACCACACACGCAGAACTCATCGCAGGCCCATAATACTTTCGGAAGTACGTTACGTTGCCGCGCGCACGCATCTCAAACCTGAGTGGATTGCGCCTAGCGCCGCTTCCTGTGTCGTGATGAAACTTGGCGGCTGGTAAGATTCGTAGCTTCCAACCAAGAGCACTTACCCTTCTGCATAGGTCGTGCTCTTCGGCGTATAGAAAGAATCGCTGGTCAAATCCACCGACCTGCAACCAAGCCTCTCTGCGAATCAGTAAGAAAGCTCCGCTTACCACGGATGCTACAAGCTGCGCGTCAGCTAAGCTCCTAACTCTCTTAGCATGGATCCCGAAAATACTCCTGATGAGCAGACTCGGCGTGAGAATATCTTGGACACTTGCGTTGTCGATCTCTCCTGATTGTAAGACAGCCAAGCCGCCCCACACACCCACGCATGGGTCAGCAACTGCCGCGGAAATCAACTGCTGCAGCGAGCTGCCGATGATTACAGCGTCTGGGTTTAGCAAGAGAAAATATGGCGCTCGCGCATAGCTTGCGAGCAGGTTTACGCCAGCTCCGAAGCCAACATTCCCATGCGTAGGCACAACCAAAGCGTCTGGATAAACTGACCTGACCACCTCGCTAGCAGAGTCGTTAGAATTATTAATGAAAAACAATTCTATCGAGCTCCGCATATCGCGAGGAATCGACCTCAAACAATTTTCAATATGTTTTTCGCTGTTGTATCCGACAATTAGTATGCTAACGATAGGTAAAGATGATTTCACAACCGCCTCGCCGAGTCCAATATGTTTTACGTGGTGACGTAGAGTTGGCCATGCGTTCGACTTCTCAGAGCCGTGGGCGTAACTGCGCCAAAGTCTGACGACACAGAGAACTCTGACTCTATCAGCCGTGCCTGAGCAGATAGCTCATCAGCGGAGATGGATTTGCCTAGAGCGTGCATCGGCTACATATTTAAGAAAGAATCCAAATTTTAAAGATGCGATGCATTGCTACCCCTAAATTCTGCATGCGCAACCAATTCCCCATTTTTTGATATTTTTATTCAATAGCGAATCGCGGGGGTGAGGTTTAAACAATTATGCATTCTCAGAGCAAGGCACTTAACCTACGCAGGATATACAGCGTCAAGTTCCCACTTCGCCCTGCGTTCGCGCGGGTAGCACCAATCGCAGCGGGGACTGAACTGCAAAGCAGGAGAAGCGTGCGAATCCAATCTCCCTCTAGTTTTAAGCGTGCGTATCCAGAATCAGCAAGTTCCGATCCTACTATAAACTGAACCAGTCGGATTTCGTGCACCGAAAGGGTCGCTTGCCATCTCGTTGATGCCGAGGTCTGGAAGCCACCTTTACTGCTGAACCGGTCGTAGCTTGAATTTCTAACCGGCACAGATGCGGTATCCGGAATTGCATCAACTTTAATCCAGTCGTAGATTAGTTTTAGTTCTATATCCGGTTGCTCACACAGCCGCTCATAGTGAACCAAACGAATACGATCACCCCCAAAAGCTCGCAGCGCAGTCTTCACCGACCTGAGTGCGGCTCTCCAGAGCAACGCGACTATCAATGGATGATAGGACTTTGACGCCCTTAATTCTTCCTCGGCAAGTGCTTCTCGGTGCCCAGGATCTTTCTCGAAATCGAAGCCACCATGATTCTTCCAGTCGCGATAACTTGCAACCACTGCTCGCGGGTCCCGGAGCATGAACAGTATTTTAGCGTTTGGGAAGCATTCGACTATCTCCTTGATTCTGAAAACATGACGAGGAGTTTTTTCGCCCCAAATTGATGCTCCCGTTCTCGCGGCCCACAGCTCGCAGAATGCTCGGAAGTAAGCGTCTGGGGTATCTCCGTATTCAGTCGCTTTATTTCGCAAGCTTTGACGATTCATCCACCCCATCGCGGGGCTGCCATTATGGCCGAAGGGACGATGCGTTAGGGACAGGAAGTAGTCCTCGACCTTTAATCTAAGGTCTTCACTGACTATCGCTTTTGCGGCGGCGCCTCCTAACTCAACCCTGAGGTTATCAAAGTAATGAGTTTCGCCGGCAATCGACACGGATCCGGTTAGCTCCAGAGATGCCTGCATGAGAGAAGTCCCGGACCTTGAGGGTCCGCATATGAACACCGGACTAAGGCGCATCCTCTTACCTCTTCATCTTCTAAAGAGCTGGTGTAACTAGACTTGCGACGGTATATCTACCGTAAGTCGGCGTCTAAGCTTTCGAACGAAGACTCGTCTCAGAGTCCCGAGTAGTGAACCTACTTTTGCCCTCACTGAAAGCTTGCACCACCATATTCCGAACATCTGGAAACCGGAGTAGCAGGGAACTGCGCAAAGTGCGATCTTCATTGCGAGCAGGCGTCCCCATAACGCACCCCGAGCGGCAACAAGATTCGGCTGTGACGCAGGCAACAGGGCCGGCTCGCTTACTCTCGTCAACTCGACCACTGAACTCATCAGGGCGCCCTGCAGAAATCGTCTGCCCTCCTCGGTTCGAACGACGATCAATGAACTCCCCGACTCCTCGTCTCCTATCTCGCGGTACCACGGATCACCAACGGAAATATCAGCGAACTCGCCGGAATGATCTGGGCATATATGGCAACGCCACTGCCTGTACCTCTGCAGGTAGCCCCAGGAGTCCTCGTAGCTCAAGCTCGCGGAGGCAGGCGCTCCATCATCCGCGACCCATTCGGCTGTCCAGCGCCCCGGCCATCCGTCGCCTCGGAACCGCAGCGAGCGCAGTCGGGAGAGGTCCGGCAGGCCTTCCCGCCGCAACAGGGCTTCCAGCCCTGCAGTCGAAGGGGTTCCCGCACAGAAGAACGCAATCTTGACGATTGTTTTCCGCGCCAACTCGTTATCTGTTCGTTGAATCTGGGACAATGCGGCGACATCGCAGGGCTTACCTATGAAGACGCTCTGGCCCGGGGCGTCAACGATATCTTGCAATCGCTCACATGGACTCGACGGGCTGTATCTAGACCCCGTCGTTGCGATCAGCTCAGCACGATTGCGGCTATAGGTAGTCCTGTTGAGCCAAGGCCGCTCTTCATCTATCGCCGTATGCAGTACGCCCGCTGCGCGTGCGCTTTCGAGGGCATGCAGCGCCAGCGCTGTGGCCAAGCCACCGCTGGATCCCGCCTTACGGATGTGCTCATCAGTCGCATGGCCTTCGTGCACGTCCATCACCGGGCCCCAACAGGGTTCCAGTGCGCGGTCGTACTGCGGGGCAGCCTTGTCGTAACGGTGTTCCAGCAGTGCGCCAGGGCAGGCTGACAGGGCTCGCCCGGTTTCAGCTGGCGCCTCTGGCCTTACGATCGGCCGCTTTCCATGTGAGGGGACATCGACCATCTGGTAGCGGGCCGGCTCCAGATATGCGCAGGCACCGCAACCGGTGCACAGCTGCCACCCAACAACGTCTTCGATCGATCCGACTCGTTTGATGACACCCGTTGAACCCATCTCGCTAGTTACCACTTGCAGACCGTACCGCACCAATCACCCGAGCCACCTGTTGCCTGGCCGCATCGGCAACAACCCGGAGATTTGCGTTAATCAGGCTTTCGTCATCTTCACGCGCCAGCCATAGCGCGGCCAGTTTTTCGATCGCTGCCTCGTCCGCCTCCTTCCGCGCATCCACCACGCAGTGCTCCGCACCAACACTGGCAAACACCCCCGCCGTCTTGCCGCTATAGGCCAGTGCCGCGGTAGGCACGCCTGATGACAATCCAGCGATCGTTGAGTGCATGCGGGTTCCGCAGAACCAGTCGCAACGCGATATCACCCACTTCGCCTCGCTCTGGTTGAAAGCCTGGTCGAGCACGTCAACGCGCTCGCGGTAGCTGCCAGCGACGCTTTCCAGTGCGATCAGCGACGCTTGCAGATCGGATTCGTAGTGCCCCACGGGCGTCAGCACGTGGGGAATCAACCACACCACATCGGCGCCGGTGTCCAGCAGCCTCTCGATCAGCAGTGGCACCAATGCCCGGTAATCGAGCGAGATTCCGTACTGGCTGCGTGCCTTGGCCGGATCGTTGTAGATCAGGCCGCTCACGTTCAGGCCCGCCACCGTGATCGACGGGTCCTCCAGCTTGCGCTGCACGGCCGCGGGGATCTGCGCAGGCTGCGTGACCGGCAGCAGAAACGCCACGTCGACGCCGCATTCGTGGCGGTCGGGCGAGTACGCGTCGCCTAGGAGATCCCTGAGTATGCCGAACGAGTACTCGTCTCGTGCGTATGCGCACAGGGCACTACGCACGACCTCTGCCGCGCGGCGTCGCGATGCGGCGAGGCTGAAGGGGCCGTACGTCTGCGGCAGCAGCACTAGGGGAATGCGGTTATCGAGGGCGATCAACTTCGGGTACATCACGGTCTCGAGGCGCCGGGGGCCGTAGAGATCCGTGAAGCTGTCGCCGCCGCTGATGTCGAGTATCGCATCTGCGCTGCAGATCTCCCGGGCCACGGCCCCTACCCCGCCGGCGCGCGCGCCTAGGCGGATCGCGGCAAAGCTGTCGGCGCGCCAGTAACGTCGCGTGTTCTTGGCGCCCGCCAACGTGCCTGCTGTTCCGTTCGTGGAACGAAATGCAGCGCGGCGCACGCCTGATCCGTGGTCAAGGATCACGAACTCGGTGTCGGGCGACGTGCGCAGGATCTCCGCTACCGTGGCATGGCAGAGAGCCGAAACACCTAGGTTGCCGGTATCAGGCGAGGCTCCTGCAAGTACGAGCTTCATGGCACCTCGCTGCGGCCTGCTTCTGGCGGTTCCGTAGCATAGACCATTTTCGTTGCCATCTTCCGTCGCGCGCGTTCAGCCTCCTTGACCGGTGATACCGCGATCCGTATCGGTCGCGGCTGCGGAAGTTCGCTGGCCAGCACCGTGGACTGGTTCATCGTGATACACGAGGCCGCATTCCCGACCAGCCTGTCGCTGGTGCGGACGTGGGCGAAGCAAGTGTCGGCGAGTGCCGGAGGAGGCCGTCCGCCGCCCGCCGCCCACCGTTGGTTCAGAGATCGAGCTGGCGCACCAGTTCGCCGGGATCGATCCGTGAATCCGTTGCGCCGGCTAGACGCTTTGAAAATGTCCGCCACAGCCAGAACTGCGAGCGCAGGAGCGGCAGGGGCGAACGAGTCAGCGGGACAGTGAGCGTCGCGATGGGAAGGCTGGCGCGCCATTTGTACCGCATGTAGCGCCAAGCATGCTCGTAGCCTCCGCGATAGGTGCGGACCGGACGGCTGTTGTGGATCGCCGGCAGATCGGCCACATAGGCGTGCAAGCCTGCCGCGCGGGCCATCTGTACGATATCAGTGCCGTAGAGATGAAAGCCGGGAAGCTGCTCGTCGAACCTGAGGTTGCTCGAACGGCGCAGGACGATCATGAATTCGTCGATGCAGATCGTCTCCCGCGGCGCGCTAAAGTGCCCGCCGATGCGGCGGCTGAGGCCCGAGGACCAGACATGGCCGACGTGGTTGCCCGCCAGATCGACACCGCAGGCCCCGAGCACTGCCCAATCGGGATCCCCCGCCTCGATTTCGATAATGGCGCGGGCGAGGCCCTGTTCCCAGCCCTCGGGCAGGAACACGTCCTGATGGGCGAAGATGATGATCGGGGCGGAGCTATCGTCGATGCCGCGGTTATAGGCATCGGACGCCGAGCACGCGCAGCGGTAGCAGCTCAGGCCAACCGCACCGCTCGCGATCAGCGGGGAGCGTTCGAGATTGTTTGCAAGGATTTCGTCATCATTGACGGCAGCCACGATGTGCAGCTGATCGGCAATCGAACCGGCTGTACTCATAGCTTGTGTCCGACGACGCAGATCTGACGCATGGTGAGGTGCCGATAGCGGTTCAGCGTGACGAGGTTGAAGACGCTGCCGAACGGCCCCGGCGGGGCCATGGTGCGCACCTCATCGATGCGGATCCCGGCATCCTCGAACATCTGCCGGTAGCTGCCCTGCGTGAACCAGCGCAGGTGGGTTCGGTCCATCACCCCCGTATCGGTCAGCTCCCAGCAGTCGGCGATGATGCCCTTGAGGATGGCAAGCTGGGCGACATTGGGCGAGCTGGCGAGCACGATCGCGCCTGGCTTGAGCTTGGCCGAGATCCGCTTCACCACGGTCCACGGGTCGATAAGGTGCTCGAGCACCTCGCTCATCAGCACTGCATTGAAATGGCCATCGGGCCACGGAAAGGTAATTCGCTCGACATCGCCTTCGTGCACCTCGGTCAGTCGCGTGCGCGCCAAGGCGGCCGCCTGCTGCGCGAGTTCGACGCCGGTGTAGGAGCGGCACAGGCCGGCGGCGATTGCGGCCGCGCCGGTCTCGCCGGACCCGCAGCCGATCTCAAGCACGTTGGTGCTACCGTCCCCAGGCAGCAGTTCGAGGAAATCGCGCCTCACGCCAGAAAAATAGGTGCTCTGCTTGTTCTTGTAGCCTTCGGCGTTAACGTCAGGCACGTTCTGAACGGTCTGGTCCATCATCCACCCTTTCGCTTTGCGATCTCGAGAATTTGCGTAGCGCCGCCCTGCAAGCGGCGACGAAGGTCGGCCGAGGCGGAGAGGGCGGCAGCCACTCCCGCCCCGCTGCACAGCATCGCGGCCAGCAGCGGCACCGCCCAGCCCGCATAGGGGTCGATCAGCGCCTGCACCGCCAGCACGAGTCCGGCCAATAGCGCAAACATGGTGCCGAAAAAGACGGCAGGACGGGCCGCCGCTGCGGTCCGCCTAGTGACCTGAAGCAACGAGAGTAAGGTAGCGGCGACATCCCCCGCGCACATGAACCCGGCGACCCAGACAAGTCCCTCGCCCATCGACAGGGCAACGAAGGCACCGCCCAACCCAGTGATCCGCAGTAGGTTGTTGGCGAGAATGTCGCTCGTGCCGCCGACGCTTAGCGAGATGCATACGCACCATGCGCGCAGCACCGTCGCCGCGGCCTGAATGGCGAGGAAGGCGACGAGCAGCGGCGCGGTTCTATATCCAGCGCCAAACAGCACCACCACGATCGGCGCGCCGATCACCGCGATCGGCACCAGTGTCGCCGACAGCATAAGCAGCGAGGCGGCGCCGGTCGTACGGACCCTGTCGGCATACACCTCGGCATTGTCGCGCGCCTCGGACAGCAGCGGCAGGGACAAATTGCCGAACAGTCGGGCAAGGAAGATGCTCGCTCCGCCCGTCAGCGCGGCGACGGCGACATAGCCCGCGAGATCCGCCATACCCTTGAGCGTGCCGATCAAAATCCGGTCGCCCTGGGTGGCAAGGAAGATCACGCCGCCGTTCAGCAGCAGCGGCCAACCATAGGTCAACACCGGCTTCAGCGCATCGCGGGCTAGCCCGAGCCGGTAGGGCGTGCGGGCGAGAATGTGCGAAAGAGCGACCGAGATCACCGAGGTTGCAAGGCAGCCCGCGATGATCGCGGTGTAGCTCTTGGTCACCGCAGCCAGAACGATGGTGAGCAGCACACCCGGCACCAGTCCACCCAACTGCATCTTCACATAGGTCGCAAACCGCATCGCGCGCTGCTGCACCAGCGGATCAAGGTGACGCAGCCCCTCGACCGCCGGAATGGCGGCGGCACAGGCATAGAACCAGCCCAGTTCCCGGTTGCCGAACCGCTCCGCGATCCATCCGGACAGCGCGAGGATCACCAGCGCCATGATCAGCCCGCGCGCCAGCAGCAGGCTCGCCAGTGTCGGCATAGTTGCCTCGAGTTCGCTCTCGCGAGCCTGGATCACGTACTTCTCGATGCCGAGATCGCTGATCAGCGCGAAGGTGCTCGTCACCAGCAGGAAGGTGACGCTGATCCCGAGATACTCAGGTCCGAGCAGGCGAGCGATCAGGACCGTGCGCAGGAGCAGCAGGCCATGCTCGCCGGCATAGCAAAGCCCCAGCGTCAGCCCCGCGCTGCTGAAACGGCCCCGCGCCATGACCCTACCCGGCCTGTCTGCCGCGCATTGACGCGGAGTTCGGCAGCAGGCCCACGACAGCGGGCTCCCTGATCCCGGCGACCAGACGGCGCAGCGTGCCAATGAGGCTGCGCACGATCTCCTTGACCCCACGCTTGCTCGCGTTGTCCTCCACCGCGAGGCCTGCAAAGTGCGGCTGCCGCCGTCCGGTCAGCGCCATGGCTGCAACCCGCGACAACACCAGCCCTTTACGGAGGGTCTGGAACAGCTGCATGTGAGCGATCTTCGCAATCGGCGTGAGTTCGGTCACGAGGTCTCCGGCCGCCACCGCGCGCCCATCCAGCGCCTCGCTACTTGATGTGCGGGCGATCAGCAGGCCTCGCCGGTCCTGCTCGTCGGATAGCGGATTGCCGTTTTCGTCGCAGCACCAGCCATCTGTGCAGACGAAGTCGGCGAACTCGCCGATTCCGTCGGGGCGGATTTTGCAGAGAATTTGCAGATGCCGGTTGAGATTCTTGCCCAAGCTAATGTCGTAATCAATCATGAACTTGCGCCCGTCGGCGAGCATGGCGGTCGCAAAACCCGGCCAGCCTGCGCCGCGATAGCAGAACGCGGTGACCACGCTTTCGTCCTCCACCCCCATCGCCTTGAGCAGAGCCGAGGTGCCGCTATAACTGGGAACGCCGGCGCACATGAAAGCGATCATGTAGAGTACCTTTTCATCGACAGGAGGGGCGCGCAACCTCAAGGGCTACCGCCCGGTGCTGGCCGAGCGCTCCAGACCTGCCGGCTTTCTTCGGACCACCGATTATTGGAGAACGGCCATCGGTGGCGTAGTTGATTGCCCAGCCTTGAATTCGTTCGGGGTCAGGTACCCAAGGCTGGAATGCGGCCTGACCTCGTTGTAGTGCTTTCGCCAGATTTCGATCAGGACCTTTGCTTCGGCCCGACTGCGGAACCATTCTAGGCTCAAGCACACACCGCATGAGTAGAACCTTCGGCTACTTGTTGACGGTATTCGACGCGCGTCATGCCGCCCAATGAGTCGTGTGGGCGCTCCTCGTTGTATTCCAGCATCCATCACCATGCGGCCTCACGCACGTCGTTGATGGATGCCTGCAGATGCTGGTCCAGCGTAAGCTCCCCCGTCAAGCACACACTGCATAACTAGAACTTCCGGCGACTCGTCGACGGTATTCGGCGGGCGTCATGTCGCCCAATGAATCGTGTGGGCGCTCCTCGTTGTACTCGACCATCCACCACCATGCGGCCTCGCGCACGTCATCGATGGACGACCACAGATGCTGATCCAGCACCTCCTCTCGAAACGTCCGGTTGAAGCGTTCGATGTATGCGTTTTTGCAGGGTAATCCCCCCCTGATATCAGGGGGATTACCCTACAGCCTGAACCAGTGGAAAAAGCGTGGGCGCTTCCCGGAGGACGGACGGCTTGAGATCGACAACAATCTCGCCGAGCGCTCGATCAAGCCGTTTGTGATCGGCCGCAAGGCGTGGCTGTTCAGGAACACCCCGCGCGGGGCGCGCGCCGGTCACTGACACGGTGGGGCACTATTCGGCCGCAGGACGGCCACAACACACCTCCCACGCCCAGCCCGCGGCCTCCGAAACCACGGCCTTCACGCCCTCGCTCTCGCGCCACCAGTTAGCGGTGCTCCAACCAGGGGGCGCAGCGATGATGCCGACTGCTAAGCCCATCGGCTCCAGAATGCGGCGGTGAATGAGCCAGCTGCGTCGCGCATGCGGGCCTTCACTATAAACGTCGATGCTGCTGGGAAGGCTCGGCTGCGCTCGTAGCCATAGGGCGGCTGCCATGGCGGAGGCACGGGTGCGGTCGGTGCGAACAGACGGCACGCGGATCACGATCAGTTCTCCGTCTTGCAGCCCCGCAGCCCGGCTCAATGCTGCCACTTGGGTAGCATAGTTTACGTCGTCACGGTCGCAGTCTAGGAAATACGGCCCTCCCGTGGTCACTAGCTGCGTATATTTCCCCCGCCGATAGGTCGCCACGGCCTCGACAAAAGCTTCGCGGTCTACCCAACCTTCGATCAGCAGAGTGCCAGCGCGGATGGGCTCCGTGGGTGACAGGTACACCCCCGCGTTCCTGAATACTAGACTTCCAACCAACGCAAGCGAACCCAGCAACGCCAGCAGCACAGGCGGCGTCGGCAGGTACACGCTTGTCTTGCGCAGCAGCCTCATCTGGCTAGCCCTGCTGCCGCTCGGTCAACGCCTCTTGTATAAAAGTGCTGGCGTCTGCCAGTGACATGATCATCGCGATCTGCGTTGGAGTGAACCGGATCTCGAACGCGTCTTCAAGCGCTTCTATCAGAGCCATGTGCGCCAGCGAGTCCCACCCTTCGGTGTCAAAAGGCGTAGATTCCAAACTGAGTGCTTCGACATCCAAGTTGAAGCAGCGAGACGCCACCGTCAGCACATCCAGCGCTTCTGGTTGAATCTCTGTTGCGGCAGTCATAGCTAAGACCGCATCAATCTTTACCTTACCGCTAGCGCCCCGAGGTAACGTTGACAGGATACGGTACTCACGCGGCACTCTTTCAGGTGCAAGCAGGGTACGGCAATGCGCAGCTATATCAGCGGGGGTGAGCACATACCCCGGTGCTGGAACAACAGCAGCTACTAGTTTCTGACCCATGGCGGGATCCGGCACGCCGAAAGCAACGGCCTCAAGGATGCCCGGCATTGAAGCCAAAGCCTGAATCGCTGTTTCGGGGTGAATGGTGTGGCCAGCGGATACGATCGCGGTCTTCTTGCGACCCACGAATATGAAATTGCCGTCCCTATCCACCTTGACGTAGTCACCAGTATGGAAGGCGCCCTGTTGTAGTACCGAATCCGTGACCTCAGGCGCATTGAAGTAGCCGCGCATCACAGTGGGACCTGTCAGCACAAGTTCTCCCACATGGTTGGGCGGTGTAAGAATCCCCTGCTCGTCCACCACCCGCGCTTCACAACCCACCGGCCGACCGAGTGTGCCTATGCACCGCGTTTCGGGTTCCGGCCCCGCGAACAACGCATCGCAAACCACTTCACTCAGCCCATATACGTTCACCACAGGCACCTGAAATGTCGCCTCAAACTGCCGCCAAAGGGCCGCGTCCAGGAGATCCGCAGAGGAAAGCACGAATCTGAACGCAGGGTAGTTGAAAGCATTGCGCTGATCTCGCCCTACTCGCTCAATGATCCGCAGCATCGCCGGCACAGAAATGAAGTGGGTGATGTTTCGGTCGGCAACACACTGCAGTATCTGCGGTACGCCCTGCACTGAGAACGGTGCCTGTCGGTAAACGGTACCGCCGAACCAGAGAGCAGCTAACGGACCTCGAATCATCCCGTCGACATGATGCAGCGGCAGCAAATTCATCAACCGCATTTCGGGGTCAAACCCGTAAACACGCTCGAAAATGTCGAGTTGCGCCAGCAAGTTTGCGTGCGTCAATTCAACGGCTTTTGGGCGCGAGGTAGTCCCAGAGGTCAGAACCAGCAGCGCTCGGTCCAACGTCTGTTGAATGACTCCGAAGCTGGTAGGAGCAGGGCCGTCGATCAGAGCGGCCAAAGACATCCGCCCGGTAGCATATGGCTGCAGGTTGACACATGGGCAGGTGATAATCTCGCCCACCTCTATATCAGCAAACACTACAGAGACTTTGGCCAACTCCGCCAGCTCCGTGCATTCAGCGACCGTCGCCTCCTGATCGGCGACCACTGGCGTCACCCCTGCTCGCATGAGTGCCAGAACCATTGGAACCAGTATGTCGTCTTGGCCGCTGCGCAGCAGCGCCCTGTCACCCGGCAGCAGGCCGAGTTTGGCAAAAGCTCCGCAGTACATGAGCATACGCGCCTTGCATTCGCCAAACTGAAGCGGCCCGGATGGAAAAACGGCGAGAGTGTGCCCTCCCCTACTCTCGAGCATGCGGTCAAAGCGCTGCATGAAGATATCTTGAGGAGAAGCTGAATCAGTGTTGGTCATCGGTTCACTCCCACGCTCCTGCACGGAACGCACGGCGCGTGATATCGGCAATAATGCGGGCGTTCTCTGGCGAGCGAAGCATGGAGAGATGATCGCCAGGAACGGACTCCACGCTGAAGGGGCCTTCTGCAAACTGCAACCAACCCAAGTCTGGCGAGGACCGTTTCAGCGCTTTATTCTGCAATGCGCGCACCACCGATGTAGCTACCGGCGATGGCTGCGGGCGGTGCTTCGCCATCGCTTGATAGAGGTTTCGCATGATAAACCGGTAAGACTCCGGGTGAGACGATAAACTGACTCTGACTAAACCGTACGCATGCAAAGTGTCAGCTTGCCCCTTCCCCAGCAAAACACGACGCCAATTCTTGGCAAAATAGACAGCCAGTGCAGTGCCATGACGGACGGGTTCGTCCAAAATCATGCGCCAACTCAGCGGCGAGTAGACCAGCAGGTCATAGATCCACACCCTGTCTGGCGGCTCTCCCAGCAGCGCCATCTGCCTGCCTGTCTCATGCGCAAGAAACCCGGCGAACGAGAATCCGACGAGATGCAATGGTCGGGGCAAGCCAGCATCGAGGATGTCCTGCGCAAATCTTTGGCTGATCTCTTCAAGCGAAAGTCGCGGCAAGTTCTCGATCATGTCAGGCGCAAGGCGCAGTGCCAAGCAACGGATCTCTTTGCCAAGTTCTGCAATCAAATGGCGCGCGTAAAGGGTACTGCCCCCAAAATCCGGGAAAAAAACGAGACTACCAACATCCGCCACAGTCGATACTCGGGTGATCGTTACAGGCAGTGGCGGCAATACCGTTGAGGGCGGTGTCATTTTTCAAGCCAGGCTCTTCTGGGGCAGCCTTCTGAAGGGTAACCGTCCAAGCTCCCTTTCTCGCTCCGTGCATGCCGCTACCTTGCGGCGATCGGACGCCGCCTGGACGATAGGTTTAAACGCAGGATCACGGAACCATAGTCCGTGATTCACCGAGGTACAGATCAGGCCGCGCGGTGCCTTGTGGGCACCCATGGCGCCGATATCAAGTCTGGTGATCCCAGTTGCCAGCGCATATTCGATGCTCCGGTAAATGACCATCTCGAAGTGCAAGTATTTGGCGCGACCAGATTGCCCCCAATAGAGCACCTGACCGGTTGATCCACCATGTGGAGTCAATGCCGCGGCGACCCATTCGTCATCGATTAGTGCCACATCCAACGCGAGGAATTCGCTCAATGAGCTGAACAGTTGTCGAAAGTATTCCTCGTTGAACCACGGTACGCCTTGATGTCGCGTGAAGTTTTCTGCGTACAAAGGGAAGAAACGCTCCGCGAACTCAGCAGTTATCTCCGGGCCAGTGAATCGACGGAAGCCGAAGCCTTCAGCTTGTGCAAGCTTACGCTCGCGGCGGATTTCGTAGCGGTTTGCCGAGGCCATCCTGCCCAAGAACTCCTCGAAACACCGATCCGTGTGGGCCTGCCACATATAGGTATTCGATTCGGTGGCGGTAAAGTCAGACTCGTCGAGCTCGGGGGGCCGGAATCCGTCGGCCATGAACGTTATGTGTACTGACGATGCGCCTATCTCCTGAGCCCGTTGTTGGAGGGCCGAAATCAGCGCGCGCACCGCCCCCTGGCGAGGGACATCCGGGCGCACCAACAAACGGGCGCCCGCAAAGGGCGTCATGGGTATCTCTACCTGCAGTTTTGGATAGTAGGAGCCACACATTCGCTGGTAGGCCATAGCCAAGCCTAGGTCCACGCCCAGTTCACCCTTGGAATGCTGCTTGATGTACGCGGGTGCAATCGCAGCAATCCGACCCGCTTCATCACGAAGCACGACATGCGACGGGGTGAACCCAGCAGAGGGACATGCGATGCCCGAGTGCTCCAACGCGTGAAAGTTGGCATGACGCAAAAGAGGCTGCTCAGGCGGGACACAACGGTCCCATTCATCTGCCGAAACATGCCCGATATTGGAGCAGTAAGTGGTGATCACCCTGTAGAAACCGATTTTGGGCGGATGAGCCGCAGAGTTTAGACAGAAAACAAAACAGACGGCGAATGCGAATCTCTACCAGCCATCGAATGCGCAGCTCATGTAGGTGAACCTCAGAGGGCGGTGTCCGCGCGCGCTTCTTAGGCGAAGCTCTTTTTCAAAATTCAAGACGAGCGCATAAAAAAACCCCGCAGTGCGGGGTTTCTCTCAACAGCGCCCGGACTACATAGCGTTAGGCTTGTGTCTTGCGGCGTATTGCGCCAAGACCCAGAAGACCGAGTCCAACGAGCCCGAGGGTGCCCGGGAGGGGAGTTTGAATGAGAAGATCCTGGCGGTCAGGGTCTGCGGCGTCATCCTTCAGAACGTACAGGTTACCAGCAGTTCTGGTGAGGTTCGCCAGACTAGACAGCCACTCCTGAGCCATGGCTCCCGCCGAACCCACCGTCAGATCTAAGACCCGGAAACCACCATCCGCCAGGTCGGTGGCACCATCTGAAGCGAGTTCCCAGACCGCAAGTTGGAAGGCTGCTGCAGTCTTACCCGACACAACATCGTCCCGATACTCCGCCCACAGCTTGGCGATCCCGCTCGCCGCGAATTCCCGCTCTTGCCCAAAGGCTGAACCCAATTTATGGGCAGTGTAAGGGTTGTCGTAGGTTTCTAAGCGCGCCTCAGGCTGCAAGCAAAACGCAAGCAAGTTGACATACCCGCCGCCCACAACGGTAGCGTCAAGGTCAAACATGCCAGCGTCAACACCCTTCTGTATTCCACTGATTGCGACTTGCTGGCGACTCTTGAGACCAGCCGGAAGCCATTCGTTGGCATCCTCGATAGTCAATTGAGTGAGATCATCAATGGGACTCGCAGCAGCAAAGCCAGATGCAAGAAATCCCACTGCCAAACTTATACCTTTAAGAGCTTTGCGCATTTTCACTGAACTATTCCTTAGTTGGTTCATATGGAACGGAGCACTTCGCTAGCGCTGCACAAGTCAACCTAGCGCCTACATGAACAATGCAAGACGAGGGCCAATTCTTAGGAAAATTTCTAACCTACTGTTATAACAATGCTTTTTATCGTCACCAGCGAAAGAGCAGACGCTAGGATGCACTGAACTGTAAAAAAACCCGACACTCTAGACCGCCTCATCTGCCATACGAATCTTGAAACCTCACAATATCGTCCTCCCCCAGATAACTCCCCGACTGCACCTCGATGATCTCGAGCGGAATCTTGCCGGGGTTCGCCAAACGGTGTTTGCTGCCGATGGGGATGTAGGTGGACTGATCTTCGTGGAGTGTGAGCTCGTTGTCGCCGCAGGTGACGCGCGCGGTGCCCTTCACCACGATCCAGTGCTCCGCACGGTGGTGGTGCATCTGCAGGCTCAGCTGCTGCCCGGGGTTCACCACGATGCGCTTCACCTGGAAGCGGTCAGACTCCACGAGACTTTCATACGTGCCCCAAGGGCGGTACACGCGTGTGTGCAGCAGGGCTTCGCCGCGACCGGCTTTTTTCAGGGCATTGACGATGTGCTTCACATCCTGCGCGGCATCCTTGCTGCTCACCAGCACCGCGTCCGGGGTTTCGATCACCACCACGTCCTGCAAACCGATCACCGCTGCCAACCGGGACTCCGCCCTCACATACGAGTTACCCACACCGCGGAGCATCACATCACCCCGGGTGACATTGCCCTCGGCATCCGCCGAACCGGTCTGCCAGAGTGCAGGCCACGAGCCCACATCGTTCCAGCCGCAATCGAGCGGCACCACCGCAGCCCGCTGGGTACGCTCCATCACGGCATAGTCAACGGAATCGCTGGGGCAGGCCGCAAAGATATCCTTCGGGATCCGGATGAAATCGAGATCCTCGCTGCCGGCCTCATAAGCTTGGCGACACGCCTCGAGCATCTGCGGCGCATGCTCGGCCAGCTCTTCCAGATAACGATCAGCCCGGAAGACGAACATGCCGCTGTTCCAGAGGTACTCGCCGCTTTCAAGGTAAGCGGTAGCCGTGCTGAGATCTGGTTTTTCGGCAAAGTGGCTGACCGAGCAGGCATCGTCCCTTAGGACCGCGCCTTTGCGGATATAGCCGTAACCGGTCTCCGGCTGATTGGGCACAATGCCGAAGGTGACGATATAGCCCTCCCCCGCCAGCGCTTGCGCCGTGACAGCCGCGCGATGCAGCGCAGCCCAGTCGCGGATGACATGGTCCGCAGGCAATACCAGCAGCACAGCGTCTTCGGTCTGCTTCAGGGCATCGATGGCCGCCAGGGCAATGGCCGGGGCAGTGTTACGGCCGATGGGCTCGAGCAGGATCGAGCCCCCGGTGTGTCCGCCCTCGCGCAGCTGCTGGGCAACCAGAAAGCGATGCTCGTTGTTGCAGACGACGATGGGCTCGCCAAGGCCGGGCAGACCTTGCAGGCGCTCGAGGGTTTGCTGGAAAAGGGTGCGCTTGTCGTCGGCAAGCGGCAGGAATTGTTTGGGATATAGCTCGCGTGAAACAGGCCACAGGCGGCTGCCCACACCACCGGATAGCAGTATAGGGATCAGCATGAACGCTCCTTGTGTTTGCAGGCGTCAGTCGCGGAAATGAAAAGCTTCGGTGTCGCGGGCATGGCCCGCTCCTACGGGGATAGGGGCATATTGGTGCGCCCGATGCCGTAGTAGCTGAAGCCCAGATCGCTCATGAGCTGCGGGTCATACTGGTTGCGACCATCAAAGATCACGGGATGGCGGAGGAGGTCTTTCATGGCGGCGAAGTCGGGCTGACGGAACCGCTTCCATTCGGTGATCAGCAGCATGGCATCGGCGCCCTTCAGGGTGTCGTACTGGTACTCGGTCATGACGACGCGCACATCGGCAATCCACTGGGGATCCAGTTCGGCGGCCGCTTCCTCCATGGCGACGGGATCGTATGCAGCTACCGTCGCGCCCGCTTCGACCAACCGACGGATCATCATCAGCGATGTTGCCTCCCGTACATCGTTGGTGTTGGGCTTGAACGACAGACCCCACATCGCGAAATGACGCCCGCGCAGGTCCTCGCCGAAGTGTAGGCGGATCTTCTCCAGAAGCACCTGCTTCTGGGCCTCGTTGCGCGAATCCACAGCACGCAGCAAGGTGGTATCGAAATCGATTTCCTTGCCCATGCGGATCAGCGCACTGATGTCTTTGGGGAAGCACGAGCCACCGTAACCGCACCCGGCGTAAAGGAAGGAGTAGCCGATACGCTCGTCGGAGCCGATACCCTTGCGCACGTTCTCGATGTCAGCGCCCAGGCGGTCGCACAGGTTCGACATCTCGTTCATGAAGGAGATACGCGTCGCGAGCATGGCGTTGGCTGCGTACTTGGTCATCTCCGCGTCGCGCACACCCATCAACATCAATCGGTCGTGGTTGCGCAGGAAGGGCTCGTAGAGCTTCGCCATCATCCGACCGGCCTTTTCAGAGTCGGTGCCCACGACAACACGGTCAGGGCGGCGGAAGTCATTCACCGCCGCGCCTTCCTTCAGGAACTCGGGGTTGCTGACGACATCGAACTCGATCTGCACGCCCCGGGAGTCGAGTTCGGCGCGGATCGCAGCACGCACCTTGTCGGCGGTACCCACGGGAACGGTGGATTTGTCGATCACCACCGCGTACTTCTGGAGGTGCTTCCCGATATCGCGTGCTACCGCAAGCACATAACGCAGATCAGCCGAGCCGTCTTCGCCGGGCGGCGTGCCCACGGCAATGAAAATGTATTCGGAAGCGGCAACGGCGGCAGCGACATCACCCGTAAACGAGAGCAGCCCACCCTGCACGGCCTGCTCCACGAGCGGCTTGAGACCGGGCTCGAAAATGGGGATATCGCCCGCCTGCAGGCGCGTTAACTTGCCGTGGTCGTTGTCGACGCAGGCGACATGGTTGCCCATCTCGGCAAAACAGGCGCCCGTTACCAGGCCTACGTATCCAGTACCAATCACGGCGATGCGCACGGGCTTCGTTCCTTGAGGACTGCACTTGGGACCGAGTTTAGTTCTATTTGCTTTGATTTTGGTGACCGCCCGGTGCCCCGCACCAAGGATGACGCTGAAGCCCAAACTCACTAGAATCCGCGCACCCCGCCCATCCGGAGCATCCCCGGTTGAACATAGCCGCCGCACGGCGAGAGCCTTCTGCGCAGAATGCCTTCACCCGGGATGAACTTCTGGCCTGCGGCCACGGAGAGATGTTCGGGCCTGGCAATGCGCAGTTGCCCATCGGCAACATGCTGATGGTAGACCGCATCACCCGGATCACCGCCGACGGCGGTGAGGCAGGCAAGGGCGAGATCATCGCCGAGCTCGATATCCACCCCGACCTCTGGTTCTTCGACTGCCATTTCGTGGGAGACCCCGTCATGCCGGGCTGCCTCGGCCTCGACGCCATGTGGCAGCTGGTCGGGTTTTTCCTGGGCTGGAAAGGCAACCCCGGGCGCGGGCGTGCGCTTGGCGCAGGTGAAATCGAGTTCCGCGGGCAGGTGCTGCCCACTGCCAGCAAGGTCCAGTACCACATTCAGCTGAAGCGGGTCATCGAGCGCAAACTCGTCATGGGCATCGCGGACGGCACCGTATCGGTGGATGGCAAGGTCATTTACACCGCCAAGGATCTTCGCGTGGGTCTGTTCACCAAGGTCGAGGACCTTTGATCGCGGCCGTGTGCTGCGGCTCTCTGTCTGATCGAGGATAAAGGGGGAAACATGAGGCGCGTCGTGGTTACCGGCATGGGCATTGTCTCGTGCCTGGGCAACACCCAAGAAAGCGTGACGGCATCACTGCGCGAAGGCCGCTCCGGCATCCGCTTTGCCCCGGAGTACGCAGAGCACGGGTTTCGCAGCCGAGTGGCCGGCAGGCCAGAGGTCGACTTTGCTGCCCAGATAGACCGCAAGCAGCTGCGTTTCATGGGCGACGCAGCTGCTTATGCCTACCTTTCCATGAAGAGCGCGATTGAAGATGCGGGGCTCACCGAGCACGAGGTGAGCAACGAGCGGACCGGCATCATTGCCGGCTCTGGCGGCGCGTCTTCGTCTAATCAGATCGAAGCTGTTGATCTTCTCCGCGAGAAAGGCATCAAGCGCGTGGGCCCGTACCGGGTCACCCAGACCATGGCGAGCACGGTCTCGGCATGCCTGGCCACGCCCTTTCACATCAAAGGCGTGAACTACTCGATCGCATCGGCATGCTCGACCAGTGCGCATTGCATCGGCGCCGGGGTGGAGCAGATTCAGCTGGGCAAGCAGGACCGCATCTTCGCCGGCGGCGGCGAGGAAGAGCACTGGACCATGACCTGCCTCTTCGACGCCATGGGCGCGTTGTCTTCCAAGCGCAATGAAACGCCAGAACTCGCATCCCGCGCCTATGACGCAGACCGCGACGGATTCGTCATCGCCGGTGGCGGCGGGATGCTGGTGCTGGAAGCGTTGGAAGTGGCCCAAGCGCGGGGCGCAAAAATCTACGCAGAGGTCGTAGGTTACGGTGCCACCTCCGACGGCTACGACATGGTGGCACCATCCGGTGAAGGGGCAGTGCGCTGCATGCGCCAAGCCATGTCGACGGTGCAGGGGCCGATTGATTACATCAACGCACATGGCACGAGCACGCCGGTCGGTGATATTCAGGAACTGAAGGCGGTCATCGAGGCCTTCGGCGGCGCTGCGCCGCGCATCAGTTCCACCAAATCCCTTTCCGGACATTCGCTGGGGGCAGCCGGCGTGCAGGAAGCAATTTACTGCCTGCTGATGATGCAGGGCGATTTCATTGCGGCATCTGCCAATATCGAAAATGTCGACGAAGCAGCGCAATCCTTGCCGATCGTCAGGCAACGCGTGGACGGCGCGGGTCTGCAGCGGGTGATGTCCAACAGTTTCGGATTTGGCGGAACGAACGCATCGCTGGTGTTGCAGCGGTTCTGACAGCAATGACCCGGGGCGAAGGAGCTCCGCCCCGGGTTGCTTGGCTCACTTGATGAGCAGGTCGTCCATCTTCTTGCCGGCATCAACCCAGGATTTCACCCAGGCCGGCGGGCGGCCACGACCGGTCCAGACCACTTTGGCGTTATCGGGCGAGCGGTACTTGGGTTTGACCTTGCTCCGCGCGGGCTTGGCAGCTTTTGCGGAGGCCTCTGCAGGCTTTGCCGCCTTTGGGGGGCGGCCAGGCTTACGGCCGGGTTTGACTGCCTTGGCCGGGCGCCCCGGTTTACGGCCAGGTTTGGCCGCCTTGGCAGGACGTCCGGGTTTGCGCCCGGGCCGGCCGCGTGGGCTACCCAGGTCAGAGAGGGAGATGCCGTGCTCTTCCATGAGATTCTTTATCTGTTTCAAAACGCCCTTGATCCCAGCCTTCCTGACCTTTTCTGCCTCGCGTTCAAGCTTGGCGATCTGCTGTTTGATCTGGGCGAGTTTCTTTGATTGCATACGTGAGAGCTCCGGTTCATGTAAAAGGCGCGGTGACTTTTACATAAAAAATTTATCGACAAAACCCTTTGGTATTTGTTTGCGCGATCACATCAGGAACGGTAAGCGGTTACGGGACGGCTATTTCGGCTTTATTTGAATCAGGAAAGTCACAATGAAAGTTCCATCTGAACCGTTAGTAGCCGTTATCGGGCTCGGATACGTCGGATTACCGCTCGCGCTTGCGATGGCGCAAAAGCTGCCGTGTACCGGCTTCGATACAGATGCCAAACGCATCGCCGAATTGTCTGCAGGCCATGACCGGACGGGAGAGATTTCCCAAGACGAGTTGCGCGCCTGCACCGCCAATTTCAGCAGCGAGGAACACTGCCTCGATGCTTGCAATACGTTCGTCGTGAGCGTCCCCACCCCGATCGATCACAACAACGTGCCTGATTTGCAAGCGCTCGTGTCAGCCAGCCGCACCGTGGGAAGGCACCTCAAACGCGGTGATGTGGTTGTTTATGAATCGACGGTGTATCCCGGCGCCACAGAGGAAATTTGCGTACCAGCGCTGGAATCAGCATCAGGTTTGCGATTCAACGTCGACTTCTCCTGTGGCTACAGCCCCGAGCGCATAAACCCGGGCGACCGGGAGCGCAGGCTCGCGTCGATCATCAAGATCACATCGGGTTCAAATGCAGCTGCAGCGGATTATGTCGATGGGCTCTACCGACAGATCATCACGGCGGGAACGCACCGCGTGTCCTGCATGAAAAGTGCGGAAGCGGCGAAGGTCATCGAGAACGTCCAAAGAGACGTGAATATCGCTTTGATGAACGAGCTCGCGCAGATCTTCCGGCACTTGGACATAGACACGGAGGAAGTCCTTCTTGCCGCGGGGACCAAATGGAATTTCATTCCGCTGCGCCCTGGACTCGTAGGTGGACATTGCATTGGAGTGGACCCCTATTACCTCGCCAACCGCGCGGAGAAAGCGGGGTACTTCCCCGAATTGATCGTGGCCAGCCGCCGTATCAACGACGGAATGGGGAAGGTCGTGTCATCGCAACTGATGCGCCTGATGACACAGAAGCGCATTCATATCGTGGATGCCAACGTCCTGATTCTGGGGCTGGCGTTCAAGGAAAACTGCCCGGATCTTCGCAATACGCGGGTCGTGGATATCGTGCGCGAGTTGCGCGCCTGCAATGCAAATGTCGATGTGTTCGACCCGTGCGTGGACCCTGAGGATGCATCAGAGGAACTGGGCTTTGACCTGACGTGCGAACTGCGCGACGGGCACTACGACGCCATCGTGCTGGCGGTCGGTCACACGCAGTTCCGGGAAATGGGCATCGATCGGGTTAAGCGGCTGGCGAAAGAGCGCTCGGTCATCTTCGACGTCAAGTACGTGTTCAGGCGGGAGGACGTGGACGGCCGGCTGTGATGAGCTTGTGCGAGGGTGCATGCGAGGGGGGTCAGGTCTTCCATTTCTCATCGGCTGGGTAGTCAGCACTTCGATGTCTACGTCATTACAAGTGCACCCCAGTGGCGACATGACAATCAGCGAGGCCTACCGAAGCTGGCACTACACGCTTAGGCAAATTGCCGACAACTTCGGACTCTCTATCGCCACAGTCAGCCAGGTGGTCAGGGCTAAACGCGTAGCATACGGAGGGACCTCTACCAGGCTCCTAAAAACAAGGAACCCGGCATAGGGCGGGATCAGGGGCAGCAAGGGCTGAGTGAGAAATGGAAGACCTGACCCCATCTTCCCTCAAAAGAAAAAAGCCGGCCTTTCGGCCGGCTTTTGCCTAGAGCAGCAGTAAATCAGGACCTGCGGCGACGAACCGCACCCAGACCTACCAAACCAAGGCCCAGAAGGCCAAGGGTGCCGGGGAGCGGGACTTCAGGAGGCGCACCCCATTCCGTGACGTGCGAGATCCCGTTCTGACCAGTGATGGTTATCGTGTCGCCCGCAGCAGCCTGCCACAGATACACGTATCCTGCTGCCTTGATTGTTACGTATCCAGTCCTAGAAACGTCCCACGTAAACCCTGACCAAGGATCCGTTTTTACACCTCCAGTCACAGGGTCAAGGCCCTCGTACGCGAGCATGCGGTTGACTTCACCGAGATCATCATTAGCCGTTTTCCCTTGTGGCGGGAAAAATTGGGCTGCTGAGATGTCTGACAAATCACCCGCCGTGACAGCGCCACCGCATGAGGCAAGGCAAAAGGTATCAGTGTAGGTTGCAACCGTGCCAACGCCTGAATTATCCCAAACACCGCCGGGATCACCGTTGCCCTCACCGCTCCAAGTGCTGAGCAGAACCGTTGCGGCTTGCGCTGAAGAAACAGCACCCACCAACGCCAAAGCAATCAAACTCTTCTTGAACATTTGAATCTCCTTTTTCCGGTCATCCCGGTTGTCTTGACCTGTTTGACTCGGGCTTTCCACGCTTTTGAGCGCTGGTAGTGTCCTTGAGATCTACTATACATATCGCGTGCCAACCTCTGCATGCTTTTATTAATCAACACGTTACATACTGGCCTCCTGAGGGCAGAACTGCGAACTGTAAAGAATTTCGACAGACCGACGCACCCTGCGGCAAGACCTGACCGGCAAAACAGGCGACATCGCGCCAGGGGCAGCCCAAGCGCGATGCCTCCCTCGCACACCGCTGTGCCCTCACGCAGCCCATGGCCCCCTTCAGTCGACTTGAAAACACGTCGGCTTTCTGGTGACGACGGTCGAGGATGGTGCTAACGAGCGGGGCAGCATGCAACACGGCATCAAACCACCAACACCCGCACGACGTCCCCCTTCCGCACCACGCCCCCCACCGGCACCACCACCAAACAATTCCCCCACGCCACCGAAGCCAGCACCCCCGAACTCTGGTTCGGGTAAAGCCTCGCCACCGTGCCATCGCCATGGGTTTCCAGCCGCGCGCGCAGATACTCCTGCCGCTTGCCGGGTTTGGGCCAATCGAAAGCAGCCGTCGCCTGTATCTCTGTCAGGCGGAGGTCAGACGTCAGACCCTGCATGCGCAGCAGATACGGCCGGGCAATCACTGTGAAGGTCACGAACACAGACGAGGGATTGCCCGGCAGCCCGAAAAAGGGCTTGCCCGCCACGCGCCCATAGGCCAACGGTTTGCCGGGTTTGATCGCCAGCTTCCAGAGCTGCAACTCCCCCAGTGCCTCGACCGCGCCCTTGACGTGGTCTTCCTCGCCCACCGAAACGCCGCCCGTACTGAGCACCACATCGGCAGCCTCTGCGGCCTGGGCCAGGAGACGGCGGGTACCGGCAGGGTCGTCAGGCACGATGCCCATGTCGACCACCGCCATGCCCAGATCTTCGAGCATGCCGGCCAGCATGTAGCGGTTCGAGTTGTAGATCTGCCCTGGGGAGAGGGGCTGCCCGGGCTCCACCAGCTCGTTGCCGGTGGAGAGGATTGCCACGCGCAGCTTTGACAAGACCGGGACACGCGGCAGGCCGATGGAAGCAAGGAGACCCAGATGGGCGGCAGACAAGCGCGTGCCCGCCTCCACCACACGACTGCCCGACGCAATGTCCTGCCCGCGCGGGCGCACGTTGTCTGCCTGACGTACGCCGTCACCGAATTCGACAGCGCCTTCCTCAGCGCGCGCATCCTCCTGCATCACAACCGTGTCAGCGCCCGGCGGAAGTTCTGCTCCAGTGAAAATCCGAACCGCCGTGCCGGCCTGCAACGGCTCGCCCACAGCGCCGGCCACCACGCGCTGCGACAGCGGGAAGCGCCGCTGGCCCGCGGCGTAGTCTTCGAAGCGCAGGGCATAGCCGTCCATGGAGCTGTTGTCGGCGGGGGGGACAGCGATCTCCGAGTAGACGTCAGTCGCAAGAATCCGGTGCCGACAGTCGGCAAGCGGCAATACCTCCGCGCCCGAGATCGGCTGCGCATCAGCCAGAATCCGGGCAAGCGCTTCCTCGACGGGTGTGAGGCCTGGCCCCGGCTTGGACATGGCCACCGCTCAGCGCGGGTCCTGCACGCCGCGCAGCACGATGCTCGCGAAGTTGCAGGGGCGATAGGTGCTGTCCAACTGATCCCGAACGATGCCTTCCCAGGCCGTGCGGCAGGCACCGGTGGAGCCGGGCATGCAAAAGATCACCGTGCGGTTGGCGAGCCCCGCGAACGCGCGCGATTGCAGCGTGGAACTGCCGATTTCCTGGAACGACAACGCGCGGAAGGTCTCGCCGAAGCCCTCGATGTGCTTGTCAAACAGCGGCGCGAGCGCCTCGGGCGTGGAATCCCTGCCGCTGAAACCCGTGCCCCCCGTCACCAGCACCGCCTGCACGCCGGGGTCTGCAATCCACTGCGAAACCTGCGCGCGCAGCTGGTAGATGTCGTCTTTGACGATCGCGCGGGCGGCCAGCGTGTGGCCGGCAGCCAGCAGATTGTCGACGAGATACTGGCCAGAGGTGTCGGTCTCGGGGGTGCGCGTGTCAGACACCGTCAGGACGGCGAGTTTCAGCGGGATCTTGTCTGCGGAAGCGGTCATGCAGGTTTCCTTTCAGCGACAGTATTCGGACACCACGGAGGGCAGCGCCGCGCGCCAGGCGCGTTGCTTGATGCCGAAGGCACCGAGCAACTGGTGGCAGTTCAGTATGACGTGGCGTTCCTGGCCGGGCACATCGCGCAGCTGCACGGCCTCCCGACGTATACGGCCGTACTGCGAGGCAAGCGCCGTCACGGCCTCGGCGAAATTGTAGAGGCTCGCGGCATCCGAGCTGCAGTAGTGGTACACGCCCCAGGGCTGCGCCCCGCAGGCAAGCTGCAGGATGATCGCCACGATCACGCGGGCCAGATCCACTGCGGGCGTGGGGCAGATTTTCTCGTCGCTGCAATCGAAGGGCTCACCGCGCTCGAGCTGCCGCATCACACGGGTGAACAGGTTATCCCCTTGCGAGGCAATCAGCGGCCCGCAGCGCAGCACGATATGCCGGGGCGTGCGCTTCAGCACGTGGTTCTCGGCGTGCACCACGCGCAGAGCATGCTCGTCACGACGGTCAGGGGTGTCTTTCTCGCGGTAGGCGCCGCTGCGTCGCCCGGCGAATATGCTGTCGTCAGACACATGGATCAGCGCGGCATTCCGCGCGCGGCAGGCGTTGCTCAGGTTCTTGACCAGCAACAGGCTGCGCTTGGCCAGCGCGGGGTCTGCCCCCGCGAACCACTCACGGGACATCAGGTTCACCACCTGTGTCGCGCCGTGCACGGCAAAGGCGTGCTCGAGAAGCCTGGAGCCCTCGAGCACGGGGTCTTTGCTGGATATGGAGACGAAGGGGAGATCCCTCCCCTGGAGGCTCGCCGCGAGTTCGAGGCCGAGCCTGCAATCAGAACCTATGAGGACCGCTTTCACACGTTGACTGCTGCCAGGCGGCCACTGACGTTCCGTTCCGGATCAGAACGGAATGTCGTCCTCCATGGGCTCCATCTCGCGTACGGGAGCGGACTCCGGGCCACGGCGCGGCTGCTGCTGGCGCGCTTCAGGGTAGTTGTAGTCGGCGTCACCGCCACCACCCATGCCACCACCGCCGCCCTGGCGGCCGTCGAGCATCTGCATCTCAGAAGCGACGATCTCGGTGGTGTACTGGTCCTTGCCTTCCTTGTCTTGCCACTTGCGGGTGCGAATGGCGCCCTCGACATAGACCTTGGAGCCTTTCTTCAGATACTCGGCCGAAATCTCTGCAAGGCGGTTGAAGAACACCACG
>Ga0315902_10001339_pt1 | contig 39595 bp, 34 predicted proteins | sample LakEriMetagenome_9_FD_203523 | JGI IMG/M metagenome (GOLD analysis project Ga0315902, IMG submission 203523) | Freshwater fungal communities from buoy surface, Lake Erie, Ohio, United States - Buoy 12 MA117 | ecosystem: Environmental > Aquatic > Freshwater > Lake > Lake biofilm | place: USA...
TTTGGTTTAGCAGTACCTCCTCAGGTAGCCTTCACCAGCAATATGGGCCTATAGCTCAGCCTGGTTAGAGCGCTTCCCTGATAAGGAAGAGGTCTGTGGTTCAAGTCCACATAGGCCCACCCTGCACCCAATGCGGGGACCTAGCTCAATTGGTAGAGCACCGCCTTTGCAAGGCGGGGGTTAGGGGTTCGATTCCCCTGGTCTCCACAATTATTTATGTTTAATTCTTTAAATATAAATTGTTTTTAAAGCTAACAAGATCAGAGAGCGAGAAAAGATAAATGAATCAAGCAACTCTTCACACCAGCATGGGCGACATAGTGATTGAACTATTTCCAAACCACGCACCTAAAACTGTTAAGAATTTTGTCGATCTTGCAACTGGCGCAAAAGAGTGGGTTGATCCAAATATTGGCGAGAAAGTTAAAACAAAACTTTATGACGGAACAATTTTTCATAGAGTAATTCCAAACTTTATGATTCAAGGCGGTGATCCATTAGGCAGTGGCATGGGTGGGCCCGGATATAACTTTGCTGATGAGTTTCATGGCGAGTTAACTTTTGATAAGCCATACCTACTAGCAATGGCAAATGCTGGACCAAATACCAATGGCTCACAATTTTTTATTACCGTAGCACCCACCACCTGGTTAAACCGCAAACACTCAATATTTGGTGAGGTAAAGGATGCGGCCAGCCAAAAGGTAGTAGATGCAATTGCAACTGTAAAAACTGGTGCAAATGATAAGCCAGTACAAGCGGTAAAGATTAATTCAGTATCTTTTAAGTAAATGCCAAAATCTTTAACCAGAGATCTAATATTTTTTATCTCTGGGTGTTTTATTCTTACCCTAATCTGGCCAAATTTAGAGTATGAGTTCGCACTTTACGGGCTAGCAATAGAAAATGGTCAGTGGTATCGCCTATTTACCGTTGCATTAGTCCATGGCGGCTGGTTACACCTACTTTTTAATATGTTAGCTCTCTTCTCACTTGGTTTAACTGTTGAGAATTATCTAGGCAGAAATAAATATATCTTCCTGCTTTTAACCTCATTATTTTTTGGCTCAATCACCTCATTTTTATTTAACCCATTAAATTCAGTTGCAGTTGGCTCCTCCGGAATGATCTTTGGCCTTTTTGGCTGCTTACTGATTATGGGAAAGCGGATGGGGGCAAACCTTAAGGAGGGTGCTGGCTTAATCGCACTTAACCTTGCTATCCCTTTTTTAATCCCTGGTATTGATTGGAAGGCCCACCTTGGCGGGCTAATCGGGGGCGCCCTGGCCACCCTGGTGGTCAAACCAAAAGGCAGTTTTAGGGAATAAAGATCAGGCTTAAGTAGTTCCTGTAGGTAGCAACCTTGAGCCGATCTGGCTCAACCTTTTGACTAGATAGCCACTCAAGGTTGAAAATAGCCCCATGAGGGTGGGTAGGGCCCAAACTCTGAAGAGGGATAAGCAAATAGTGAGGAGATTTAAATGGCTAGAGCGGTTGGAATTGATTTAGGAACTACAAATAGCTGCGTTTCAGTATTAGAGGGTGGCGAGCCAGCTGTGATTGCAAATGCAGAGGGTGCAAGAACCACACCATCGATTGTGGCATTTGCAAAAAATGGTGAAGTTTTAGTTGGTGAGGTTGCAAAGCGGCAATCTGTAACCAATGTGGAGCGAACAATTCGCTCAGTCAAAAGACATATGGGAACTAATTGGACTCAAGATGTTGATGGTAAGAAGTACACACCACAGGAAATTAGCGCACGTATTTTGATGAAGTTAAAGCGTGATGCTGAAAGTTATTTAGGTGAGACGGTATCGGATGCAGTGATTACTGTGCCGGCATACTTTAATGACGCACAACGTCAAGCAACCAAAGAGGCTGGTGAGATTGCCGGTCTTAATGTGCTTCGTATTGTTAACGAGCCAACAGCTGCTGCACTCGCCTATGGTTTAGATAAGGGTGATAAAGAGCAAACCATTTTAGTTTTCGACTTGGGTGGCGGAACATTTGATGTTTCCTTACTTGAAATTGGCGAGGGTGTAGTTGAGGTTAAAGCGACCAATGGTGACAACAACCTAGGTGGCGATGATTGGGATCAAGCATTAGTCAACCACCTTGTCAAAACTTTTGCTGCTAAAAACGGAATTGATTTGACAAAAGATAAGATGGCGATGCAACGTGTTCGCGAAGGTGCTGAGAAGGCAAAGATCGAGCTCTCATCTTCTGCGCAAACATCAATCAATCTGCCATACATCACAGTAGATGCTGAAAAGAACCCACTCTTCTTAGATGAAACTATCACTAGAGCACAGTTCCAAGGATTAACCGCAGATCTACTGGAGCGATGCAAGAAGCCATTCCAAGCGGTTTTAAAAGATGCTGGAATTCCAATTGCAGATATTGATCATGTAGTTCTAGTTGGTGGATCAACCCGTATGCCAGCTGTTGTTGATTTAGTTAAATCATTAACTGGTGGCAAGGAGCCAAACAAAGGTGTTAACCCAGATGAGGTTGTCGCTGTTGGCGCAGCTCTTCAAGCTGGTGTATTAAAGGGTGAGGTTAAAGATGTTCTTTTGCTTGATGTAACACCACTTTCTCTTGGTATTGAGACCAAGGGTGGGGTAATGACCAAGCTAATTGAGCGAAATACCACAATCCCTACCAAGCGAAGTGAGATCTTCTCAACCGCTGATGACAATCAACCTGCGGTGCAAATTCAAGTGTTCCAAGGTGAGCGGGAGATGGCTGCTTACAATAAAAAACTTGGCATGTTTGAGTTAACTGGCCTACCACCTGCACCAAGAGGCGTGCCACAAATCGAGGTCACATTTGATATCGACGCAAATGGAATTGTCCATGTGTCAGCAAAGGATCTTGGTACTGGCAAAGAGCAACGAATGACAATTACCGGAGGCTCTGCTCTTTCTAAGGATGAGATTGAGCGAATGATGAAGGATGCCGAAGCTCATGCTGAAGAGGATAAACAACGCCGTGAGGAAGCCGATGTTAGAAACTCTGCTGACTCACTTGTTTATCAGACCGAGAAGTTCTTAAAAGATAATGCTGATAAATTCAACGAAGGTGATAATGCTGCTAAAAAAGGTGAGCTTGAAACTGCAATTGCAGATTTAAAGAAATCACTGGAGGGCAGTGATCTTTCAGCGATAAAGAGTGCAACTGAAAAAGTATCTGAAATCAGCCAGCAACTAGGCGCAGCTTTGTATGCAGCGAATGCCGCTCAAGCACCAACCAGTGATACACCAGCAGATGATGGTGTGCAGGATGCTGAAGTTGTGGATGAGCAGAAGTAATGAGTGAAGAAAATCTAGCTGCGTCAGAGCAGGAACTCTCTGACGCAGTTGATCAAGCGTTAAGCGAAGCAACTGTTGTAGTTGATGAGGTTGCTACCTTGACCGCTGATCTGCAGCGACTGCAGGCAGAGTATGCAAATTATCGAAAGCGAGTAGATCGCGATCGAGCCTCAACAACAGAGTTTGCATTTGCTGCTGTCTTAATGGAGTTTTTACCAGTTTTAGATGATTTAGATCGAGCAGCTGAACATGGGGAGTTAACTGGCGGCTTTAAAGCAGTTGCAGATCGAATTAACTCAATTGTTGAAAAATTAGGTCTTTCCAAATTTGCCGATGCTAATGTGCCTTTTAATCCTGAGATTCATGAGGCGCTAACTCATGAGAGTTCAACAGAGGTTACCCAACCAACTGCTTCAAAGATCTTGCAACCTGGATACAAATACAAAGAGCGGGTAATTAGACCAGCCAGGGTTGCAGTTACCGATCCACAAACCACCCCGTAACGGCGGTATTTTCTCATGGCAGCAAAAGATCTTTACGAGAAGGATTACTATCAAATTCTGGGAGTTTCAAAGAGCGCTGACAGTGCCGCCATAAAAAAACAGTATCGAAAATTAGCCAGAGAGTTACATCCAGATAAAACAAAGGGTGATAAAAAATTAGAAGATAGATTTAAAGCTGTCTCTGAAGCATATGACATATTAGGTGATGATAAAAAACGTCGTGAGTATGACGAGGTTAGGGAGGCGGTTAAATCTGGCAGGGTGCCACCTGGCTTTAATGGTGGCGGTCAAGGCTTTAATGGCGCGGATTTTTCAGATTTATTTGGTCCTGGCGGAGATATTTTTTCAACATTATTTGGTGGTGCTCGTCAACGTCATGGCGCAGATTTACAAACAGAGGCCTCAATTGGATTCAAAGAGTCTATATATGGAACTGAATTAAATTTAAGGCTTTCACCAAATGGTTCTACACCAACAAACATCACAACCAGAGTGCCAGCCGGAATTAAAGATGGCGCAAAGATAAAAATTAAGGGTCGAGGTGCACCGGGTGCAGCAGGGCCTGGTGATTTATATGTGTTGATTCATGTGACACCACACCCAATATTTTCAAGAAAAGATGAAAACATTCACCTAACTTTGCCAATTACATTTGCAGAGGCTGCATTAGGTGCTGATATCTCAATTCCAACATTAGAGGGGGATGAGGTAGTGGTTCGAATAGCTCCAGGCACTCCATCTGGAAGGACATTGAGAGTTAAAGGTAGGGGTGTTAAAAAAGGATCAAACAGTGGAGATCTAATGATTACCCTGGATGTTGCAATACCTCAACGAGTAGATGGCTCAGCCAAAAAAGCTATAGAGGATTTTGCTAAGGCAACTAAAGATTTCAACCCAAGGCTTGATTTTGTTAAGAAGGCAAAATTATGAACCAAGAAAACACAATTCCAGAGGAAGAAGGGGTTTATATAATCTCAGTTGCGTCCCAACTCTCTGGATTACACCCACAAACCCTTCGACAATATGATCGGCTAGGAATTGTTTCACCAAATAGAACTGTTGGAAAGAATAGAAGATATTCACTTTTAGATATCGTCAAATTACGCAATGTTCAAAGGTTGGTTGGCGAGGGTATAAACCTTGCTGGAATAGCCAGAATCATGCAGTTAGAGGAGGCGGTGGCAAATATGTCACTCGAGGTGGCAAAGCTAAGAACTGAAGTTGATGCGCTACTACTTGCAAACCCACCAAAATCTTTAGTTAAACGAAGCGAACAAACTGTAGTTGTCTATCCAAAAGATTAATAAAAATAAGAGATAGGCTCACCTATATGTCAGCAAAAGATGTGCTAAAAAGTGAGATCCTAAAAAAAGCGGTTGTTCACGGAAAAGTAATTTTATCCTCCGGCAAGGAGGCGGATTACTATGTAGATCTTCGCCGCGTAACCTTAGATTCAACCGCAGCCCCATTGGTTGGCGAGGTGATGCTGGAGTTAACAAAAGATCTAGATTTTGAAGCTGTTGGTGGCTTAACGCTTGGAGCAGATCCGGTAGCAACCGCAATGATGCATGCGGCTGCAAAAAGTGGGCGCAAATTAGATTCATTTGTAGTTCGAAAAGCCGAAAAAGCCCATGGATTGCAAAAAAGAATTGAAGGACCAGATGTGAAGGGTCGAAGAGTTTTAGCTGTGGAAGATACCTCTACAACTGGTAGTTCTGTATTAACTGCAGTAGAAGCTTTAAAAGAAGCAGGTGCAATTGTGGTTGCAGTTGCGGTAATTGTAGAGCGAGGAGCAGCTTCAAAGGTTAAAGGGGCAGGATTTGAGTATCGCGCTGCATATCAGTTAACTGATTTAGGTTTGTAATGAAAATACTTGTTACAGGTGGCGCCGGGTATATAGGTTCAGTATTAGTAAATCAATTAATTGAGCAAGGACATGAAGTAAATGTCATAGATGATTTAAGTAATGGCTTTAGCGAAAACATAGATCAGCGAGCGAATTTCACCAAAGGTTCAATTCTAGATAAATCTAACTTAAATCAAGCATTAGAAGGCGTTGAGATGGTTTATCACCTAGCAGCCAAAATTCGAGTTGAAGAGGGAGAAGCAAAACCTGAGTTATATAAAAAAGTTAATATCAAAGGGACATTAGATTTAATCAAAGCCTGTGTGGATAAGAAAATCAAGAAATTTATTTTTGCATCTACTGCAGCAGTTTATGGAGATCCTGAAGAGTTTCCAGTTAATGAAAATTCAAAGACCAACCCTGTAAATGTATATGGTGCAACAAAATTAGAGATTGATAATTACTTGGAAGCAAACGCCAAAGACTTAGGTATTTCGACGATCTCCTTCAGATTTTTCAATATTGGTGGTGCGCTTAAAACAAAAGAAGGCAAATGGCTGAAGATCAAACACGAAGGCGCTACGCATTTAATTCCGAGTATTTTGCATAGTTCAAGTGATAAACCACTTTTAATTTTTGGAAATGATTGGCCAACAAAAGATGGCACACCAACTCGAGATTTCGTACATGTAGTAGACCTAGCAGACGCACTCATTAAAGGGTTAAATAGGTTAGATAAATCAGGCAATCAAATAATTAATCTTGGGACAGCAACCGGTTCAACAGTTTTGGAGGTTGTAAAAACAGCTGAAAAATCTTTAAACAGAGTTATTTCATACAACTTCGCCAGTCGACGGGCAGGAGATAGTTTTGCATTAGTAACTAGTAATCAAAAAGCAAAAGAGATTTTAAATTGGCAACCTACTAAAACACTAGGTGATATCTTAGTTGATGCTCAAAATGAGTTACTTGCCAATGGTTAATTGCGAGTATAAATCTTTATAGTTTTTCGCCATCATACCAACCGAGAATTTTTCACTTAATAATTTATTTGCATTGATTCCGGTTTGAATCAGAGAATTTTTATCATTTGAGAGTTCAATAATTTTCTGCGCAATTTCATCAGCGCCACCATCGACTAAATACCCGGTTTGATTATTTGCAATAAACTCAGAGATACCGCCTACATTTTTGCTCAATGTTGGTTTAGCATAATTAGCAGCCTCTAACATAACTAAAGGCAAACCTTCATTTTTACTAGTAATTAACAGTAGATCAAAGGCTGAAATCCTTTCAAAAGGATTTGTGAGCCAACCAGTGAATTTAATTGGTAAATTTTTAGATTCTTTTTTTATGTCTTTATATAACTCACCCTCACCCACCATTAGCAGTTCAAATTTATCTGGATTGGCATTGAACAAATTTTTGATTACGGCAACAGCCAAACTGGGGTCTTTTATTTGAGTAAACCGACCAATCCACAACAGTTTAAAAGTTTGATCATCATGAGTGGTTTGGGTGATTGCTTTGACCGGGATTCCTATCTGTATCACCCGCCACGGCAAATCTTTCCCTATTCCTAGTTTGAAAAGAGAATTTTTGGTCTCTGCAGTAACTGCAACAGCAACATCTGTATATCTACTCATTATTTTCTCAACCAAGGTGAAAATAATCGATTTATACCGAGCAAAATAACCATAAATTAGGTGACCATGAAAGGTATGAGCTATTGGGATCTTTCTATTTACAGATTTTGCCGCTAACCGTGCCAATACTCCAGCTTTTGAGGTATGGGTATTAACAATGTCAGGTTGTTGAGATTGAATTATTTTCCTAATTTGAAAGAAGCTTTTTATATCATCAAATGGATTCAATGAACGATGAAGAGATTTGACCTTAATCAACTCTGCCTTTAATTGGTGGGTAGCTGTGTAATCTGTTTCATTTGATTCGCAATATCCATAGGCAATTATGGATTTTGTACCTAAATCTGCCATGGATTTTGTTAAGTGATCTAAAAAGACTGCTGGTCCCCCAGTATTCATTCTGGTTATGATGTGTAACACTTTCATAATCTATTTTGCTTTCTTTCTTTTAAGAATGCATTTAAAACTGGGATTAAGGTTATTAGAACTATTAATCCAATAATTGGATATAGATACTTGTTAACTGAACCTTCAATTACATCTCCTAAAAGATAACCAATTCCAATGGCAACCTGAGTCCAAATAATTGCCCCGATAGCGTTCCAGGTTGAAAATACTTTGCGTTCTAACTTAACCACCCCGCAAACAGGATTAATTAAAGTTCTAGCAAAGGGTATGAATCTGCCAAAGACTAAAGCTTTCCTAGGCCCATATTTAATTAACCATTTTTCAATTGTTTCAACCATTTTAATATTAAAAAATCTTGTATTAGGTCGCTCAAAAAATGGGCGGCCATATCTTTTACCAAACCAATAACCGACCTCACCACCAGTTATGGCAGCAACCGGAGCTAAGGCAAACAAAAGTGGTGCTGAAAGCTTGGCATCACCTAATATGGCGGCCCCAGTTCCAGAGGCAGCAATTCCGGCTAGAAAAACAACCTCACCGCCAGGGAAAATTAAGCCGATTAATAAACCAGTCTCCATGAAAATTATTCCAAGGACTCCTATTAATCCGAGGGTAGAGACAACTGAATGGGCATCTAATAAATTCATCTTGGGGGTCAGGGTATCTGCCCAAGATAGGGAAAATAAGCGTGAATTATCCACGGCATACCTCTTTATTTGTAAAAAGGGCTCTAGGTATGCGTAAACTCGCCCGTCGTCAGTCATGTGCTCAGAGTTGAGCCCTACCCAAGGAGAGTTCTTTGAATCTTGTCCAAGTAACCGGAAGCAATCTCACCTACGTATATGTAATTTTAGGAATCTCACTGGCAGCACTTGCCATCGCCTTTGCTCTCAGAGCTCAAGTGTTAGCCCAAGATGAGGGCACGGCAAAAATGCAAGAGATTGCGGCGGCGGTACAAGAAGGAGCTGCGGCATATCTAGCCCGACAATTTAAAACCCTCTCAGTTTTTGTGGCAATTGTTTTTGTACTTTTATTTGCACTGCCAGGTGAGATGGATGTCAAGATTGGTCGGTCAATATTTTTCTTAGTAGGCGCCGGATTCTCGGCTTTAGTTGGATACAACGGAATGTGGTTGGCAGTAAGGGCAAATGTTCGCGTTGCTGAGGCGGCTCGTAAGAAATCTGCAGAGCGTGCAGTACAAATTGCTTTCCGTACTGGCGGTGTAGTTGGTATGACAACAGTTGGACTTGGCTTGCTTGGAGCCTCCTTGGTTGTAATTCTTTACAAAGAAAATGCACCATCAGTACTTGAAGGATTTGGTTTTGGTGCTGCGATGCTTGCGATGTTTATGCGTGTTGGTGGCGGAATCTTTACCAAGGCTGCTGATGTTGGCGCAGATTTAGTGGGTAAGGTTGAAAAAGGAATACCTGAGGATGACCCAAGAAATGCTGCAACTATTGCGGACAATGTGGGCGATAATGTTGGTGATTGCGCTGGAATGGCAGCAGATTTATTTGAATCTTATGCAGTGACTTTAGTTGCTGCTTTAATCCTAGGAAAAGCTGGATTTGGTGATGCTGGACTTGTTTATCCACTAATTGTTCCAGCGATTGGAATCATTACAGCCATCTTGGGTATTTTCCTAACCAAGCTACGAAAGAGTGATAAGTCAGCAATGACTGCAATTAATCGATCATTTTTCACTAGCGCCATTATTAGCGCAGTGCTTGTGGGATTTGCTACCTTCACATATTTGCCAGATTCTTTAATGAATATGTCAGGCTTGACAACAGAAGCTCAAGCGGTAGATATCAACCCTAGAGTCCTAGCATTTGGCGCAGTATTAATTGGTATTGCATTAGCTGCGGCAATTCAAGTACTAACTGGCTTTTTCACCGAGGTTGGTAAGCGACCAGTAAATGATGTGGCAGCCTCTTCTAAGACAGGATCAGCAACAGTAATTCTTGCTGGTGTCTCTGTTGGATTTGAATCAGCTGTTTACTCAGCATTGTTAATAGCTGGCGCAGTATTTGGTGCATTCTTATTGGGCGGCGGTTCAGTAGTGCTTTCACTATTTGCAGTCTCCTTAGCAGGTACTGGATTGTTAACCACAGTAGGTGTAATTGTGGCAATGGATACCTTTGGCCCAATCTCTGATAACGCTCAAGGAATTGCTGAGATGAGTGGTGATGTTAAGGGTGAGGGTGCAAAGATTCTTACCTCACTTGATGCAGTTGGTAATACAACAAAAGCGATTACAAAAGGAATTGCAATTGCAACTGCGGTGCTCGCTGCAACAGCTTTGTTTGGTGCCTTCACCGATGCAATCAAGAACTCAGTTCTTGAAAAAGGTTTGTTAGTAAAAGATCAAGTCCTTGAGTTCCAAGGTGTTTTAGATGTTGCAGATCCTAGAAACCTAGTTGGATTGATAATTGGTGCAGCAGTGGTCTTTATGTTTTCAGGTCTTGCTATCAATGCGGTATCACGTGCTGCAGGTGCGGTAGTAGTTGAAGTACGTGCACAATTTAAGAAGTATCCAGGAATTATGACTGGCAAGGTAAAGCCTGAATATGGCCGGGTAGTTGATATCTGCACACGTGATTCATTACGTGAACTTGCAACCCCAGGATTACTTGCAGTTATGGCGCCAATCGCAGTTGGGTTTGGTTTAGGTGTTGGTGCACTTGGTGCCTACTTGGCCGGATCGATTGGAACTGGAACATTAATGGCAGTCTTCTTATCAAACTCAGGTGGGGCCTGGGATAACGCAAAGAAGATGATTGAAGATGGCAAGTTTGGTGGTAAGGGAAGTGAAGCTCATAAAGCAACTGTTGTTGGTGACACTGTTGGTGATCCATTTAAGGACACTGCCGGCCCTGCAATCAACCCATTAATAAAGGTAATGAACCTAGTTGGTTTATTAATTACTCCTGCGATTGTTGGTTTCACATTAGATGATAATCAAACAATGAATACGGTGATTGCGCTGCTGGCAACTGCAGTGATTGTTTGGGCCCTTGTGCAAAACCGTAAACGAGCAACAGCCATCGCTTAAATTTTCTCTTCCCCATTTAAGTTAAGAAGGAAGTGCTTTGGGAACAAAGTTAGTAATTGTTGAGTCCCCGGCGAAGGCGCGCAAGATCGGCTCCTTTTTAGGGGATGAGTATGTTGTTGAAGCCTCGGTGGGTCATATCCGAGATCTACCTCAGCGAGCAGCTGATATTCCAAAAGAGTATAAAAAGTTCGCCTGGGCAAAAGAGGGTGTAAACATTGAAGAGGAGTTTGCTCCTTTATATGTGATCAACCCTGATAAAAAATCAAAGGTCGCTGAGCTAAAAGAGTTAATGAAGGATGCAGATGAGTTAATTTTGGCAACAGATGAGGATCGTGAGGGAGAGGCAATCGCCTGGCATCTCATTGAAGTTTTGCGGCCAAAGATTCCAGTTCGAAGAATGGTTTTTCATGAAATTACCAAAGATGCGATTCAAAAAGCTGCTAAAGAAACTCGGGATTTAGATTATCGATTAGTAGATGCTCAAGAAACAAGGCGTGTATTAGACCGTCTTTACGGATATCGATTATCACCAGTTTTGTGGAAAAAAGTTATGCCGAGAATTTCAGCAGGGCGTGTTCAATCAGTTGCAACTAGATTAATTGTGGAACGTGAGCGCGAACGCATGGCTTTTATATCATCTAGTTGGTGGGATTTAGCTGCCAGTTGCGAGGCTGGTTTTTCTGCCAGACTTTTATCATTAAATGGTAAAAGAGTTGCAGCTACAAATGATTTTGATGCAAATGGCGGAATCAAGGACAAATCTGCTGTAAATATTTTATTACTTGATGAAGCAGGAGCTAAAGAGTTAGTTCAATCTCTACAGGGCCAATCATTGGTTGTTAAATCATTAGAGGAGTCGCCAAGAACTGAGCGGCCAAAGCCGCCTTTTACAACCTCAACAATGCAACAAGATGCAGGCTCTCGTCTTGGTTGGGGTGCTCAACTAACCATGCGAATTGCTCAACGCTTATATGAAAATGGCTATATCACCTATATGAGAACAGATTCAGTAACACTTTCTACCTCATCCATAGCCGCTGCAAGATCCTCAGCTCAAGCACTTTATGGAAAAGAGTTTGTCCCAGCAACACCTAGGGTTTATGAAGGCAAAACAAAAAATGCGCAGGAAGCACATGAAGCAATAAGGCCAGCGGGTGAACCATTTAGAACTCCAGGTGAGTTAGCGCCAGAGCTATCTAGAGATGAGTTTGCACTCTATGACTTAATCTGGAAGCGAACTATCGCCTCACAAATGTCTGATGCAAAGAAACAACAGATGCGAGTTGATTTTGATGTTAAAACTAAAACCGGTGAAGATGCCATCTTTCGGGCAAATGGATCGGTGATTACTTTTCCGGGATTTTTAGCCGCATATGAGGATATTGTCGAGGAAAAAAGTGATGTTGACGCAAGTGATCGCAGATTACCTGCAATGAGCGTTGGTGAAAAGATTAAGGTAAATGATTACAGCTGCGAGGGACATGAGACAAAGCCACCGGCAAGGTATACCGAACCAACATTAGTTAAAAAACTAGAAGAGCTTGGAATTGGCAGGCCATCAACATTTGCTTCAATTATGCAAACCATTCAAGACCGCGGATATGTTGCAAAACGAGGACGAGCATTAGTACCTACATTTTTAGCATTTTCAGTAACAGGTTTACTGGAGCAGCATTTTACAAAATTAATTGATTATGAATTTACTGCTTCAATGGAGGAGGATTTAGATCGAATCGCAAATGGGGATGAAGAAAGAGTTGCATGGCTTACAAAGTTTTTTTATGGAACGGAAAATAATCCAGGATTAGCAGATTTATCAGCTGATCTAGGTGCAATTGATGCTCAAGCAATTAACACCATGAAGATGGGTGAGGATATTGAGATCAGGGTTGGCAGATTTGGTGCGTATCTGCAGCAAGGCCAAGGAGATGATCGAAAGTTTGCCAATATTCCAGAGGAGATGGCGCCGGATGAATTAACTCTTCCTAAAGCTATTGAACTACTGGCAAAACCTTCTGGGGAGAGAAAATTAGGAGTTGATCCAGAAACTGGATTAGAGGTAATTGCAAAGTCTGGACGGTTTGGCGCTTACATCACCGAAGTGTTTCCAGAAGAGGTTGCTGAAGAGGGCGCTAAGAAAAAGCGAAAGAAAAAAGATGCGCCAAAACCAAAGACCGCCTCACTACTTTCAACCATGTCACTAGACACCATTGATTTATCAGATGCATTACGCCTGTTATCTCTACCAAGAACTTTAGGTACCTACCAAGATGATGTAATCACCGTGCAAAACGGCAGATACGGTCCCTATATGAAACATGGTACTGATTCACGCACTCTGGCAAATGAGGATCAACTTTTTTCTATTGGATTAGAAGAGGCAATTGAAATATACAAGCAGCCCAAGGTAAGAAGACGGGGAGTTGCAAAACCACCACTAAAAGAATTAGGTAAAGATCCACAAACAGCACGTGATGTAATTGTTAAAGATGGCAGATTTGGTGTTTATGTAACAGATGGTGAAACAAACGCAACTTTAAGACGTGGTGATGCAGTTGAGATACTTACTCTAGAGCGCGCTCTTGAATTACTTGCTGGCAGACGTGCTTGGGAGATTGAAAATCCAGGTGGATCAAAAAAGAAGGGCAAACGAAGTAAAAAAAGTGCTCCTACCCTTACTGAAAAAACCGTGAAAGGCGCGGGCGCGAAAAAGAAAGCCAAAAAGGCGGCAACTGGTGTTGGAAATACACCAAAATAATGGTCACTAGCCACAAGTAGACTTACATCATGTCCTTGCCATATCCATCCGCTCCTGCACAATCTGAATCACGGAGCGTGCTTGCAATCCCAGCTTTTAGAAAACTTTGGCAAGCGATGGCATTTTCTTCATTTGGCGATTGGCTTGGACTTTTGGCTTCAACTGCATTAGCCCAGCAACTAGCAGGTGGTGATTATGCAAAGGCAAACTTTGCTATTGCGGGTGTGTTTATAGTCAGATTGTTACCCGCAGTTATTTTAGGCCCCTTTGCTGGAGTAATCGCAGATAAATTTGATCGTCGAAAACTGATGGTTATTTGCGACATTCTGCGCTTTGGCCTTTATCTATCAATCCCTATAGTTGGAAATTACTTCTGGCTATATACAGCATCAATTTTGGCCGAGATTGTTACCTTGTTTTGGTCACCAGCCAAAGAGGCAACTGTTCCAAATTTAGTTCCTAAATCAAAGCTAGAGAGTGCTAATCAAATCTCACTTCTTGCAGCATATGGCACCGCTCCACTTGCTGCGATCTTATTCTCAGCATTAGCTTTATTTACGGGAGCTATTAACTCTGTATTAGGGAATAACACCCCGGCATCTGCTGCAGATTTAGCCTTGTATATAAACGCAATCAGCTTTCTATTTTGCGCTTATACAGTATGGCGAATCAAAGAGATTCCATCTGGAGCCAATAAGAGGAGAGTCCAATCCTCTATAAGTCACTCTCTCTGGGAGGGCTTTGCATTTATCAAAAAGTCCAAGATTATAAGAGGTCTTATTGTTGGAATGCTGGGTGCATTCTTTGCAGCTGGTGCGGTGATTGGATTAGCTAGAACTTTTGTTGATGACTTACAAGCTGGAGAAGCGGCTTATGGAATTTTATTTGCAGCAGTATTTCTTGGATTAGCAGTCGGAATTTCATTTGGTCCTAAAATATTTGCTCAATTTTCTAGAAGAAGAATCTTTGGGGTTTCATTAACGATTTCAGGTGTGCTGTTAGTTTCACTGTCACTAGTTTTGAACTTGGTGCTAGCAATATTTATTACCATTCTATTGGGTGTATTTTCTGGAATCTCATGGGTAACAGGATTTACCATGCTTGGGCTTGAGGTCGAGGATGAGGTGCGGGGAAGAATTTTTGCTTTTGTGCAATCTCTCATCAGAGTTTCACTAGTTTTGGTATTAGCTGTAGCACCATTAGTAGCAGCCGCTATTGGTGAACACACTTACTCATTTAGAACCACAACCGTTACCTATAATGGTGCAGCATTTACGATGTTTTTTGCCGGCTTGATTGCGGCTTCAGTAGGTGTGATCTCTTATTTACAAATGCGAGATCGGCCCAACGTTTCACTCTTAAGTGATGTTAAATCTGCTTTACGGGGTGAGCTTGGGGCAATTACTGGCCAAGAAAGTGCTGGAATATTTATCTCATTTGAAGGGGGGGAGGGTTCTGGTAAATCAACTCAAACCAAATTACTTAAGGATTGGCTTGAGAAAAACGGTGAGAAGGTTTTATTAACTCGTGAACCTGGTGGTACTGAGCTAGGAAATAAACTAAGAAAAATCCTTCTAGATAATGAAACTGGTGTTATTTCACCACGGGCTGAAGCTTTAATGTATGCAGCAGATAGAGCCCACCATGTTTATTCGATGATAAGACCAGCTTTGCAAAGAGGTGAGGTAGTAATAACAGATCGATACTTTGACTCATCTATCGCATATCAGGGTGCGGGAAGAGTTTTACTACCAATTGAGGTAGCAAGAATTTCTAGATGGGCAACAGAATCATTGACTCCAACCCTGACAATTATTATGGATCTTCCAGCCGAGATTGGACTAGGCAGATTGCACTCAACAGATCGTTTAGAGAGTGAACCGATTGCTTTTCATGAGCGGGTGCGACAGGAGTACTTGAATTTAGCCCACCTAGATCCAGAAAGATTTCTAGTAGTGGATGCCACCCTTGGTATTGAACAAATTCACCAAATTATTATTGAGCGGGTAGGGGCAATAAAATTGTTGAAACGGAATGTTAAACAGTAATGAGTGTATTTAACTCATTAATAGATCAATCTCAGGTGATATCAATTCTAAAAGAGGCAGTTACCTCAGCAAATAGCGCAGGCGATCTAAGCCAAGCGATGACAAATACTTGGCTCTTTACTGGCCCTGCTGGATCTGGCAGATCAAATGCTGCGATTGCATTTGCAGCAGCACTAGTTTGCAAAGATGGTGGGTGCAGTAAGTGCCAAGATTGCCTGTCAACAATCCTGGGCACGCATGCCGATGTAGAACTAATTAAGACTCAAGGTTTATCGATTAAGATCGACGAGATCAGAGAGTTAGTTACTAGAGCTTCATGGGCACCATCTGTAGCAAATTTTCGTGTAGTTGTAATTGAAGATGCAGATCGATTAACGGACTCTGCCGCCAATGCATTATTAAAGGTTATTGAAGAGCCTGGGCTAAGAACTATCTGGCTGCTATGTGCTCCAACATTGACAGATGTATTGCCAACAATTCGATCAAGATGCCGCCATTTAGCCCTTCGAACCCCATCTACTAAAGCAATTACGAATTTATTGATTGAAAGAGATCAAATCGATACAAAAACTGCCGAGTTTGTTGCTAGAGCATCTGGTGGTCACATTGGAAGAGCAAGAAGATTGGCAACAGATATAAATGCTAGGCAAAGCCGCGAAAATATCTTAAAGCTTCTATTAATGATAAAGGATGTTTCGTCTGCTTATAAAGCTGCTCAATTTTTAGTTGATTCCGCCAAGGCAGAGTCGGTTGCTGACGCAGAGAGAAAAGATGATGATGAAATCTCAAAACTCAAAGAGGCGTGGGGATCAACCGGCAGCAAAATGGTAACGGGTGGTTCTAAAGTGATTAAAGAGTTAGAGAAAGAACAAAAATCAAGATCAACAAGAATGGTTAGGGATTATTTGGATCGAGCCTTACTGGATTTAGCCACTTTATATCGAGACATTATGTTGGTTCAATCAAACTCGACTGACTCATTAATTAATCAGGATCTAGTCGAACAAATTAATCAACTAGCTGCAACAAGCAGCCAGGCAAAAACATTGGATAAAATCGAGGCAATTTTGAAAACTAGGCGAAATTTGGCTCAAAACGCGGCGCCTTTGTTACTTATCGAAGCATTGATGTGTGAGTTACGTTAATAAGGTGGTAATTAGCACCCTAATAGATAAGGCAAAATACTCCCATGCGTCTTGACCATGTCTCATATGTAGCCTCCCATGACCAAATATCTGATGTCGTAAATCGAATTGGTTCACAAATTGGAACAGCTTTTGTTGATGGTGGAATTCACCCGAAGTTTGGTACAAGAAACTTCACAGCGCCATTGCTCAACGGTCAATACATCGAGGTTGTTTGCCCATTGGATCATCCAGCAACTGATGCAACACCATTCGGTCAGGCAGTAAAGAAAAAAGCAGTAGAGGGCGGTGGTTGGATGGCCTGGGTGATTGCAATCGACAATATAAAGGAACTTGAAAAACACTATGGTAGAAAAGCCACTGAAGGAAAGCGGCAAAAACCAGATGGCACTGAACTAAAATGGAAACAGTTAGGTGTAAAAGATATTTTGCATGACTCACAAATACCTTTTTATGTTGAGTGGATTAGCGATACTCACCCATCAACCGACGGAGTCTCTTTCGCGAGATTAACAGAACTAGTTATCTACGGAGATAGTAACAAAGCTCTATCCAACTTAGTCGAAATTAGCACACTGGAGTCTAAAGGATTTCAAATAAATTTTGTAGATACAGAAAAGGATTTAACTGGGATTAAAGAAATTGTTTTTGAAGTTAAGGGTCAAAAGATAAAAATTGATTAACTGTCAGAATAGGTTTTCAATATAGTTTAAACCCAGTTCTCTTGATCTCAGAAACTCCTCAGAACCTCCCGCTGTTTTAATATTTCTTCCATCAACACCTATCCAATCAAATTTGATATTTAATCTATTTTCAACTAAAAATCGCGCTGCTCGTGAACCTAAACTTCCAGAGAACACTGCGTCCTCTAAGATTTTGATACTTTCTGCCCTGGCAAATATATCGAAAAAATTTTTGTTGATCGAATTAGGAATTTCATCAAAAACCAACAAAGAATGTGATTTGGCGTCAAAACGTTTTGAATTGAGAATTTCAAAAGCTATTGAACCATGAGATAAAAACAAATTGTGTCCTTTACCAAACACTCTCACATGTTTTTCAATATTTTTATAATCCATAATGTCTTTTAGATTTAAACTTTGTTTTCCAACTCGTAAGTAAGTTGGACCACCGTTGTGCAAGAAATCTAAGACGACATTGCGCATTGACTCTGGATCTGCTGGAGAAAAAATCCTAAGTTTTTCAATTCCAGAAACTGCAGACAAATCTTCTATGGCCCAATGACTGTAGCCTGCAGAGCCGTACTGAAAACCCGTGCCTACTCCAACTACACATACATCTAAATTATGATAAGCCACATCTAATCTAATTTGCTCGAGAGCTCTAAGGGTTGAAAAATTTGAAATTGAGTAAGCAAACACTTTTTTATCTTGCGAAGAGATGCCTGCCGACATGGATATCATAGATTGCTCGAGAATCCCGACGTTAATAAATTTGTCAGGGTGAGCAATTTGAAATTCCTCAAGAACAGAATAACCTAGATCGCCGGTTAATAAATAAGGAACGGGATTATTTATAGAGTAGTCAAGAACTGCTTCAATGAAAGTTTTACGCATTTGCTTCTATTTCTTTTATGAAAAGTTCAAGCTGTTCCACACTTGGGGATCGATAGTGCCATTCAAGCTTACCTTCCATGGCCAAAACACCTTTACCTTTAGTTGTTCTAGCTATTATTGCTTTGGGTTTATTACTTGGTCTAGATTCTACAGATTTAAAAAGATCCTGGATGGAGTGACCATCAACTTCAATACAATCCCAGCCAAAACATTTAAACTTATCAATTAGTGGCTCAAGGTTCAAAACTTCATTTGTTTTACCAAAGGATTGTATGCCATTAGCATCAATTACCAATGTGAGATTGGATAATTCCATTTGGTTCGCGATAGCCAATGATTCCCAGGTTGTGCCTTCATTTAACTCGCCATCACTGATAATTACAAATACTTTTTTATGTTTAGATGCTGTTGCTATACCCACTGCGATAGGCAAACCATGCCCCAGTGACCCAGTAGAAAAAAGAATACCCTCAACCGCATGATTAACATGACCGATCAACTCCTTGCCGTCGCGTCCAAAACCATTTAACAATTCTCGTACACTTGCTTTCCGGTATGCAAGAGAAGCATAAAGAGCCGCAGCAGCATGGCCTTTTGAAAAAATTAACTCATGATCAGTTTGGTCTAGATGACAATTTATTACCGCAAGTATGTCTGCAACTGATAGGCAGGAACCGATGTGAGAAGAGTTCGCATTACTCACCATTCTTAGTGAATTGATTCTTATAAATTTTGCAGCATCCTTTGCTGCAGCCACCCTATCAAGCAAGAAGTTCAAAGAATCTCTCTTCTCTGTTTAAACTTGGTTTCCACCCGATAGTATCGATTAACCCTATACTTCGCGATAACTCTCGCTCCGGAGTGTTATTTTCTCTAAACGTAAACAACTTTTTTCCTGCCATTGACTCTAAAAGCCGTAAATGATTCATTAATAATGGAGCGTCAAGGTTAGATAAATTTAACACACCACAAGTATCATTCTTAATTATTAATTCAAATGCACCTGAAATATCATCAATATGGGTTAAGCTCCAAGGTTTAGAACATTGACCAAATAACGCTTTACGGTTTTCTTTTAGACAGTTAATTGCTTTTGTGATTATCCAGTCTCTTTTGTCACCTCTACCGTAAACAGAAAATAGTCTAACCCAAGTAAAGTTTGCTAAACTAGATGACAAGGTATTAAACGTTTCAAGTTTTGCTTTTCCGTACTCGCTTGAAGGAATTATTCTTGCATCATCTGACCAAGGTTGTTCGCCATCCAATAATTCTTCTTGCGACCCAATCCCAATAATTTTTGTAATGTTCGTGTTTTTCTGGGCGCTGATTAAATTTTTCATCATAGAAATGTTTTTTTCCTGAATTGCTGTAATGTTTCTACTACTTCTATCACTACCAGCCCATGCTGAATGAATTAGTATGTCGATGTCTTTTAGTTTAGACTCCAACTCAGTCACATCATTTAAGTCTAAGAAATTTAGTCCCTCATTATCTTGATTACTCGTAAATCCTGTAACCTCATACCCTTTAGAGCTTAAATAACTTAGTAAATTTCGACCTATAAAACCATTAGCCCCTGTGATGCCAATTTTTTTCAATTTTGTGTCCACGGCGCAATACCACTGTCCCAGAGCTTCTCTAAATCTTGTTTTTCTCGCAAACTGTCAACGGGAGACCAAAAACCAAAATGCTTATAAGCCATCAAGTGACCTAGGTTAGTTAGCTGCGCAAGCGGGTCTTGCTCAAAAGGAGTATCGTCTCCAGAGATATATTTAGAAATTTTTTTATCTAGAACAAAAAAGCCCCCATTAATCCAACCTTCTTCAGATTGCATTTTTTCTCCAAAATTTACGACTGTATTACCTGCTATCCTCAATCTTCCAAACCTTGCTTGCGGTTGAACAGCCGTGACTGTTGCCAACCGTCCATGCTCATTATGAAAACTAATGGTTTCTGCAACATTTATATTACCAAGACCGTCACCATAGGTTACACACATAGTTTTATCTGGATAACTGTCAAAAACTCTTTTGATTCTGCCACCAGTTTTAGTTAGCTCACCAGTAAAAACTGTTTCAACTTTGAACTTCTTATAGTTTAAAAAAAAATCTTCAATAACTTTATGAAGATATCCCGTGGCGATAATGAATTCGGTTATTCCAGATTTTTCATATATATTCATAATATGTTCAACTAGAGTAAGATTACCAATCTTAACCATCGGCTTAGGCTTGTTTTTGGTTTCCTCGGAAATCCGTGTTCCTAGCCCACCGGCCAGAATTAGCGCCTTCACAGCTTCACCCCATAAAAACTATGTAAATTAGAAACCACATAATCCAGCATTTGCTCTGTTAGCCCCGGCCAAACTCCTAGCCAAAAAGTATCATTCATAACAATATCCGAATTATGTAAATCGCTAACTACTCTTCTAGGTGTACCTATGAAAGCTGGTTGCTTTAAGAGATTTCCACCGAAGAGTAATCTTGTGCCAATCTTCTTTTCATTCAATAACTTAACTAAATTATTTCGAGTAATCGGAGAATTTTTTCTTAAGGTGATTGCGAAACCAAACCAAGATGGATCGCTGTGCTCTGTGGGCTTGGGTAAAATCAGAAATTCTTCTAACGATTTCAAATGGCTATATAAGTAGCGCCAATTATTTCTGCGCTTTTCAACAAATCCATCTAATCTTTTAAGTTGAGCGAGTCCAATTGCTGCCTGTATATCCCCTGACTTCAAGTTGTAGCCCAGGTGCGAGTAGGTGTATTTGTGATCATAACCTTCTGGAAGATCTCCTAATTTCCACTCATACCTCTTCAGGCATGTGTTGTCGCAACCAGGTGCGCACCAACAGTCTCTTCCCCAATCTCTTAGCGATTCAACTATTACCTTATGTGCAGCCTTTTTGACAAGCACTGCACCACCTTCACCAGTAGTTATGTGATGGGCAGGATAGAAGCTAAAAGTTGAAAAATCTCCAAAAGAGCCAAGGTTTTTATCTCGATAAGTGCCACCTAAGCTATCACAAGAGTCTTCTATAACCCATAAATTGTGCTTTTTTGCTAATTTCTCTACAAGATCTAAATTGAAGGGATTACCTAAAGTGTGAGCCATCATGATTGCTTTGGTTCTTGGCGAGACGGCTTCTTCTAACTGACTTTCATTTGCTACATAAGTTTGAATATCGATATCCACATAAACAGGAACAAGATTATTCTGAAGAATTGGAGTAACTGTTGTTGGAAAACCAGCGGCTACAGTAATAACTTCATCACCTTTTGAAACTCTTCTTTCGCCCATTTTTGGACTCGTAAGGGAGGTTAGAGCCAACAGGTTTGCAGAAGAGCCAGAATTCACCATAAATGAATGGCGCATTCCAACTCTTTTTGCAAAATTTGATTCAAATTCCAGTGTATATGGACCAGCAGTTAACCAAAATTCCGCAGAGGCTTTAATTGCATTCTTTATCTCTTCTTTACCAAAAACTTTTCCCGTTACTGGAATTTGAGTTTCACCAGCTACAAATTTCATTATATTGTGTAAAGTTTTTACACTTTCCTGTGAAATATCTTCCAGCAACTCATCAAAAAATGACATAATTTTAGGAAAATTCAGCCATTTGGTTCATCTACGAAGTATACTTGTACTATGCTTTATATGTGACAAATTCCATTATTACTAAATTCAAAAGTATTCGTGAACCTGTTCTAGTAACGGGGCATACTGGTTTTAAAGGCACTTGGTTAACACTTCTACTAGACAATTTGGGTATTAGTTGGGTTGGTATTTCTCTACAACCTGAACTTAATTCACTCTATAATTTAGTTAATAGGAGATACTCGCATGAATATTTTTTAGACATTAGAGATTTTTACCAATTAGAGAAGATTGTAACGTCTATTAAACCTGCGCATGTAATCCACTTAGCGGCAGAACCTTTAGTGCTTAACTCTTATAAAAATCCACGTCAAACTTTTGAAACAAATATTATTGGCACTGTAAATTTATTAGATATATTGTTCAAACTGCCCTCAACGAAAAAAATTATTGTTGCGACAACCGATAAGGTCTATAAACAAAGTAGATATAGAAGAACTTTTAAAGAATCTAGCTCTTTAGGAGGAAAAGACCCGTACAGTTGGAGCAAGGTCGGAACTGAATCTGCAATTGGTGCCTGGCAAAATATATCAAAAATTACATCGGGTCCTGTTGTGACAGCTGTCCGCGCTGGAAACGTAATTGGCGGTGGGGATTTGTCCAAAAATCGCTTGCTTCCCGACTTGATTAAAGGTTTATCTTCGCAATCTGACATAACTGTAAGAAATCCAAATAGCACTAGGCCTTGGCAGCATGTCCTGGATCCACTTGTCGGATACTTGATGTTGCTGGCTAGTAGTACAGTTTTTGAATCTGTGAATTTTTCAACAAATGAAAAGAGCATGACGGTAAAAAAAGTTGCAGAACTTTCGGTTACTTTATGGGGAGGTAAAGCAAAACTTGTTTATCAAAGTGACAGCCAAGGAATAGAGTCAAAGCATCTCTCATTAAATTCTGATTTGGCTAGAAATAAGCTTGGCTGGCAAAGCCTTTGGAGTCAAAAAGAGAGTATTTCTGAGACAATAAATTGGTGGAAGGAAGTTAAGGTCAATAATGTGTCACCATATGATGCGTGCAACAAGAATATTACTTTAGCTTTAAACAAATTAACTGTGTGTTAACCTTAGACTATGGAAAATAACAGTTATGATTTTTCGAGTGGTTGCTTTAAAGAAAAAGTAGTTTTGATAACTGGTGGTACGGGATCAATAGGAACCGCACTTACTAAAAAATTACTAGAAACTACAAAAATCAAGAAAGTGATTGTATTCTCTAGAGATGAATTAAAACAAGCCGATCTAGCTAGTAAAATTGACGATCCGCGGATTAGATTTTTTTTAGGGGATGTCCGGGACAAGAGTAGGCTCAATTTGGCATTTTATGGCGTTGACTATGTAATTCATGCTGCTGCCCTAAAAAGAGTTGAAGCGGGGGAATATAACCCAATTGAATTTGTAAAAACCAACGTGATTGGAAGTCAGAATGTTATAGAGGCTGCGATCGAAATGGGAGTTAAGAATGTGATTGCACTCTCGACAGACAAAGCATCATCGCCAGTGAATTTATATGGCGCAACTAAATTGACAGCTGATAAATTATTTATTGCCGCAAATAGTTACGGGGTACCGCGAGGAACTAAGTTTAGTGTCGTTCGTTATGGTAATGTAATGGGAAGTCGGGGTTCTGTAATACCTTTTTTTACTAAATTGGTAGAAGAAGGGAAGCCACTACCAATCACAGATGTCAAAATGACCAGATTTTGGATAACTTTAGACCAAGCCACATGTTTTATCTTAGAATCATTTCAAATTATGAAGGGAGGAGAGCTTTTTGTGCCAATTATTCCAAGCATGAAGATAGTAGATCTAGCTATGGCACTTAGCGGCAACTCTAATTTTGTAAATGTAGGAACTCGGCCAGGTGAAAAAATACACGAGGAGATGATATCTGCAAGTGAAATACAACGTACTTTTAAAACCAAAAATCGTTATGTAGTTTTGCCTGAAACAGAAACAAACTTCTCCAGCAATTATAAAAAAGTCCAAGATATGCAGTCATATTCTTCAAACAACAACGATTTTTGGTTAACTAAAAATGATATTTCTGATTATTTAAAAGCTAACCCAAAGTCATTTTATTGAAAGTGATAATTGCCTCGTGACAAAATCTCCATTATTTACTAATTCTGAGAAGCATTACTTCAGGGCAATAAAATCAATTCCGCTCGGTTCACAAACTTTTAGTAAATCAATAACTCATTTTCCGTTTGGAGTATCTCCGCTATATCTCGAAAAATCAAGAAAATGCTATTCATGGGATGTCGATAATAATAAGTATGTAGATTTAATTAGCTCCTTGGCAGCGGTGACACTTGGATACAACAATAGAAAAATTCATAAGCAAATTTTGAAGCAGTTAAAAAAAGGTGTCACCTTAAGTCTTCCTGGACTATTAGAAACTGAGGTAGCTGAGCTCATTGTCGAATTAGTCCCATGCGCAGAACTTGTTAGGTTTGCTAAAAATGGATCGGATGCAACTTCAGCAGCTGTCAGAATTGCAAGAGCCTATACAGGCAAAGATATGATTCTTATGTGTGGTTATCATGGATGGCAGGATTGGTCAATTGGTACAACATCAAGGAACAAGGGCGTACCAGAAATAGGTTCAAGTTTGGTAAAAACTTTCAATTATAATGATATCAATGATTTAAAAACTTTAATTAATAAGTTCGATGGTAAAGTTGCAGCTGTAATAATGGAGCCAATGAATAAATCGTTTCCACAGGATAATTTTTTAGAACAGGTTAGGCAGGTGACAAAAGAAAAAAACATAGTACTGGTATTCGATGAAACAATAACTGGATTCAGATTTAGTAGTGGCGGTGCCCAGAAGTTTTTTCAAGTCACTCCAGACATTGCCACATTTGGTAAAGGTTTAGCTAACGGATTCCCACTATCTGCCATTGTGGGGAAAAAAGAAATAATGAAAGAAATGAATAACATATTTTTTTCAGGTACGTTTGGGGGTGAGTTATTATCTCTTGCTGCTGCAAAAGTAGTTCTAAATGAACATAAAGAAAATAAAATTGCTGAGAAACTGTACAGCATAGGAAAAAGCCTGAATTCACAAGTAGAAAGTTTGATTTCAAGTTATAAACTCGAGCAAATAATCCAGCTATCTGGTCATGAAACTTGGAAATTTATAAGTTTTTCAAAAACAAATAGGTATAGTGAAGATGATCTTCGAACTTTTTTTCTGCAAGAAATGTTTAAGAATAGAATTCTGATTTTGAATTCACACAATGTTACAACTTCTATGAATAACGCAGCACTTAAAAAAATTATTGAGGGTTATGATTCAGTATTAAATTCTTTTAGTGAGACCATTACAAAAAATGATTTGTTCAATAAATTAAAAGCAAATACATTGACACCTCTTTTTAAAATACGATGAGAATTAAGAGTTTAAAAGTTTGCAGAAATTGCAGAAAAAAATTTTTAGTGCCATTTCTTGATTTCGGCAAACAACCAAATGGTAATAGATTAACACGAGCTATTTCGGATGAGATTTTTCATGATTTAAGCTTTGGTTATTGCAAGAGTTGTACATCGATTCAAATTCTAAAACAGGTGCATCCTAAGAAAATGTTTGATGACCATCCGTATTTAACTTCGACAAGTAAACCGTATTTGGAAGATTTGCAGAAGCTGGTCGAAAAAATTTATGAACGGGTTCCATTAAAGAAAGGTGATAGTGTTTTGGATATTGGCTGTAATGACGGTACTTTGCTAAGTATTTTCAAAGCACGCCAACTTGTAACATTAGGTGTTGATCCATCTAAAACTGCAAAAAAACATTCTGTATTAAAAGACATCAATGTAATTCAATCTTACTGGACAAACGATTTAGCGGAATCTTTGCTTAGCCAAGGAGTAAAACCCAAGTTAATTATTTCAACAGCATCTTTTTATCATATGTCCTCAATTAGAGACTGGGTAAGTGGCGTTGAAAAATGCCTTGATGATGAGGGCATGTTTGTTGCCCAATTGGTTAGTATGCAGGATATTTTTGAAAAAAATAGCTTTGATCAATTTTATCATGAGCATACTTACATTCACTCGCTACATAGTCTTATCAAGCTATTTCAAGGGACTTCGATGAAAATTGTAGATGTAATTCATAATGATTCCCAGGGAGGTTCTTATATTATTTTCGTTGCAAAAATAAATAGTTCATTTGAAGTGAAGCAGTCCATTCAGCATTATCTAAACAATGAGAAAATGGGAGGTTTAGGTGGTGAGTATTTCTATAAACAGTTTAACTCTCAGTTTCTAGAGAAAAAAGAATCAATCCATAATTTTTTTTCAAAATTAGCATTAAATAGCATCGTTTGCGCAGGTGCAGGCGCTTCACTTCGAGGTATTTCATTAATAAACTACTGTGGATTATCATCTGACAATATAAAAGAAATAGTTGAAGTTAATCCTGAAAAAATAGGTTTATTAACACCCAAAAGTCATATTCCGATTGTGAGTAATTTTAGTACTGATCTTTGCCCACAACTAATTGTTATATTATCCTGGACATTTAGGGAGCATTTCATAAAAATTTATGAAGATTATACGAACAGTGGCGGAACCCTTTTTTTCCCTGACAAGCAGCCATTTTTTTATGGATATAAAGATGATTTTTTCTTAAAATTATATTTGGAAAAAAGTTAAAATGAAAGTATTGGTTACAGGAGGTACGGGGTTTTTGGGTCAAAATTTAGTATCAGCGCTCTTACGAAGTAATTATCAAGTTGTAGTTTATGATAATTTAAGTCGAGCTGATGTGAACCACAAACTAGATTTAGACCAAGTAGAATATATTGTTGGTGACGTAAGAGACAAGAATAAACTTGAGAAATCAACAAAATCTGTTAGCACAGTGGTACATCTAGCTTCAATTAATGGTACATCAAATTTTTATTTAAATCCGAGAGAAACTTTTGAAGTAAGCGCATTGGGTACTCTCAATGTGATTGATTCCAGCATCAAAAATAACGTAGAAAACCTTATTTTCTCCTCGTCGGCTGAAATATATGGTGATCCAACGGCAATCCCTACTAAAGAAAATTCTGATTTCATAGTACATCAACCTTATTCCTTGAGGTATTCTTATGGGGGTGGAAAGTTAGCTGCAGAACTAATGATTAGGTATTTAGCTGCGGGTAAGATACACAGATCTATTGTGTTTAGACCACATAATTTTTATGGCCCGAATATGGGGCAAAAGCACGTAATTCCAGAAATTTATCAAAAAATTATAAATAACACTGTCAATACAGCGAAAGATAATTTAAAAGAAAGCACGATTGAAATCTATGGGACAGGTGTAGAACTTAGAACATTTTGCTATATAGATGATATAATACAGGGTATTGTTCTGTTATTAGATTCAGGTGTAGATCAGGAAGTTTATAACATTGGAGGAAATGAACCAATAAACATTGCTACGCTAATTGAGTTAATGGCTAGCAAACTAAATACCAAAGTTAAAATTATTTCACTCGATAACCCACCTGGGTCACCAAAAGTAAGAATCCCCGACATAACCAAAATAAAGAAGTTGGGATATAGCCCTAGAGTTGATCTCAATGAAGGAATAAGCAAGACGATAGACTGGTATTCTGCAATTATGAGAAAGAACAAATTTGATCAATAGCAATGATTATTCCGTAACAATTGTTGGAGGCTGTGGTCACGTAGGCCTTCCGCTAGCCTGTTTTATTTCTAATAAAGGTTTAAAAGTTAGAGCATACGATACAAATTCAGATGCGGTAAAAGAAGTTAACAATGCTACCTTACCATTTATTGAGCCGGGCGTTGAAAAAATGCTTAAGGAAGGATTAGAAAATGGTAATTTTCTTGCCACTTCTGACCCTTCGTGTGTTAGAGACTCAAACATTATAATTATAGTTGTTGGTACCCCGGTTGACTCTGATAATAACCCGTCATCTGATCACATATTTGGAATAATTGAAGATCTGGCATCTTACTTTAATGCAAATCAAATAATAATGTTGAGAAGTACTGTTTATCCAGGAACAACAGAGGAAGTTGCAAAACGCATATTGAAATATACAGGGGTAGATAACCTAATTAATTGCCCAGAAAGATTAGCTGAAGGGAAAGCAATTGAAGAATTGGGGATTTTACCCCAAATTATAGGGGCCGATACAGAATTCATGTATGAAAAATCTAAACAATTTTTTAACATGTTAGGTATAAGAACGTTGAAATTGTCAAGAAAAGAATCTGAGTTTGCTAAGTTATTTTCAAATGCTTGGCGGTACATTAAATTTGCTGCTACAAATGAACTATATACAATTGCAGAGTCAAATAACTGTAGTTATAAGAATATCAGGGATGCGATGATGTTTCAATATCCAAGAAATAGTGACCTACCTTTTCCTGGATTTGCCGCGGGACCATGTTTAGTAAAAGACACATCATTTCTTTCAACATACATGGCCAATAAATTTTTAATGGGAAATACAGCTTTGATGATTAATGAAGGGTTACCTATGTTTGTTGTTTCAGAACTTGAAAAGAAATACGATCTTAAGAATATGGTGGTAGGAATACTTGGTATGACGTTCAAACCAGAAATTGACGATATTAGATCTTCGCTATCATTTAAATTAAAAAAATCGTTATTGCTTAGATCACAAAAAGTTTTAATGTCTGATCCATTTGCCTCACACCATGAGAATAAACCTTTAAGCGAAGTGCTTTCAGATTCAGACCTGATAATTATTGCAACACCTCACTCAGAATATGAAAAACTGGAATTCTCTATGCCCGTATTTAGTATCTGGGAATAGTTAATAACTCTAAATGATCGCCGTCGATGTAGGTTCGAATTCGGGACTGTTCAGCAAATATTTGCTGGATAAACATGACACGATAAAGGTATTTGGAGTTGAACCAAATCTGGAACTTTTCAAAGAAAGCCTTTGTGAAATATCACACAAATACAAAAAAAGATTTGATGTAGAGTATTGTGCATTGGGAAAATTCAATGGTTATGTAAGATTTTATAACTCACAGATCGTAGCTGGCCAATTAGGAAGCGTTAATAAAATTAATAATATGGGAGACTGGCATGAGTCAATTGCCGAAAAGATTAAATCCAATCAAAATGCTTTTGTATCAGTCAGATCGTTGAGTGTAAAAAAATTTTTAAATTTAAAAAAAATTAAGAAAATTAACTTTCTAAAAATTGATACTCAAGGATCAGATTTAACAATTCTAATTGAATTTTTGAGAAATTCTGACGTTATTAGCGGAGTGATAGAAACAACATTGCATTCTAAATCTAAGCAACTTCAATATATAAATCAGGACAATAATATTTCAGATCTTTTTCAAGTGTTGAACAAAAACAATTTTAAAATAGTCAAATTACATCCAGCAACAAATGTCTTAAATGAGTATAATTTATTCTTCACAAGAAATATCCGTGACTTTGATAAATTCGAAAATGTTTTTGATCTTGACCGCGCTCCAATTTTTTCGAAATACTCAAAAATAATTGGAATTGGGGACCAAGGTTCTACTACAGACAGAGAAAAGATAATGAGTCTTCTGCGTAAATTACAAATTGGATCGAAACATCCAATTAATTCTTTCCAAAATTTATTATACAGACTTATCAACTAGAGTGAGATATATAATTGTCGATTTTTGCGCCAGCACGGAAAAAACTCATCATTTGCAGTATGTTGATGCCTACTACAAATTCTTAAAAAGCGAAAATCAGAATGTATCGGTGATTTTACCAAAATACTGCAGTCAACGAATAAAAGATATGTTTGAATCAGATGGCAGATACATTTTAAATTCGCATCTGTTTGGTGCTGATTTAAAAAGCAATAAAACTAAATTTTTCTGGAATAAAGCAGTAGAATTATTTATAAATAATCTCCCAAAGCATATGAATGTAAAGTTGCTGTTTATAAATTTATTTAGGGATTTGTACTCCAAAAGTTTAATTAATTATATATCTAAAGAGGTAAATGATGAATCTCAAGATATAACTATAATCTTTCCATCTTCTGATCCTTTAGCCATTCATTCATCACAAATAATCCTCAATAAAAAAATTAGAATTCGAAGGATTCTTTTGCGCCTAATTACAATAGAAGATAGAGGGATTTTAGGTGGATCAGAAATTATCAAAAACGTTATCAATTTAAGTTATGATCACCATGTAGCTTTCGGATTTGAAACTGAAAATTACATGCAGCATTACAAAAAATTAGGATTAAGTCTTGAAAACAGCTCCATTATACCCTTACCATCATTAAATAAATGCAATGAGAATCTAGCAAATCCGAAGAAGGATAGTAAACATAATTGTATTGGCTTCCTAGGCACTGCAAAGAAGCGAAAGGGGTTTGAACAGATTCCTAATTTGATTGCTTTTTTTCAAGAAATTTATGGATCTTGCAGTTTTATTATCCAAGGTACCGATACGCCGTGGCAGGAATATAATTTAATAAAGAAATCTATCATGGGGTTAAAGGCAGATATAAAATTTATTGAAAATGTGATTTCTTTTTCTGAGTTGACAAGAATTGTTTCAGAATGTGATTTTATCTGTTTACCTTATTCATCTAATGAGTATAAAAATTCTGGATCTGCTATCGCTTATTTGGCGGCTGATAATTTTGTGCCAATACTAATGTACGAACAATTGGGATTTACAAGGGAATTGGAGAAATATTCTGTTGGTCTAGTATTGACTAAGAAATTAAAAAAAATAGATTTAGAAAAATTTAAAGCCAATAATAAATCCACCATAAATTTTGAGAATTACAATGATTACAGAAATGCTCAGAATAAGAGTTATATGTGAGATTCTATTTAATCAAATCCTTAATGACATTGGCTAAATGGTTTTTATATCCATCCGGATTCTGGAACAAAAGATCTTTAAGTGCTTCATTTTCAAAATAATTGATCGATTTTGGAGGAGTGTTTAACTTGGAAGAGAATTCATAGATAAATGACTCCTCGTTATCACAACGAATGGCATAATGAATCTTTTCTAAGCCCTTGTAATGAGGAAAATATTCAAATACTGCTAAAGGAGAATCTTTAGCAAGAAATTGGTCAAAAGTGAGCATTAGGAAGTACTTGTTTAAAACCGCGCATTCCAAAATTAATGTACTGGGTGCTCCAAAAACTAAAATAGCATTTTGCAACAAACACAGTAAGTAATCATGAGAGTTTTTAATATTCTTATACCTAAATAACTCACCATCATCAAAGATTATATTGTTTAAGTTTTTAAGTTTGACCGGAAGTTCAAATTTCTTGCGAGGATACGGTCTGTACACAAGCTTAATATCAGCAGGTAGATTTCTGCTAACATTCTCAATTAATTCATCAAAATTATAACTAAACTCTGACCCCACAAACAGTACATACCTAAAAGGTAACAAAACTTTAGAGTGGTTTTCAAAGTACATATTCATCCTAGATGAACCAGTTACAATCAGTTCATCACGTAAAAAATCCTGATATTCAATAAAGTACCTAGTGCTTTGAGCTGAAAATGTTCCAAGATAATTAGGTTTGTTCCAGAACAAAACATTTTGTACGCAGTTATCCCAGTTCTCAGCTAGAAATAAAGTTGTTATTCCCAATTCACGACAATATTGGGAGACCATACAATCATATATATTATTACCAACAGTTGGTACCACAACAAGATCGGGATGATTTTTCCTTATTATTTCTAAAAGATCAAAATTCTCAGGAACACGAAGTATGACTCTGTCAAATAACCAATTAAGTAGTTTTCTAGAAATTAAATACAATATTATTTTTTTAATATATTTTTTGATTTTAGCCTTAGTTAAAAACGAAAGATCCATTTTATTGGTTTTGAACAGTATATGGTAGGTAAAGTAAATAACTCGCATTGAAGGTAGCGGGTACTGTAATTTCATAACTTTATACAGTGGGCTACGGGCCCTTTTTAACTTAAAACAAAGATAATGAAATATATATTGATATCTATAATTATCAGTTATTTTGAAAAAAAATGACTTAGATTTAACATTTTTAGTGATGAAAATTTCCAAATCTTTCGGTGCTGCTATACTCAAATTGAAAACAGTATTTAGGTGATCTACAACACCACTTTCAATGAAATTAACTGCACTTGCCCGTGTATTCAAGAAACATAATATTTTCATCATTAACTATTAAAAAATATTGGATAGTTATAATCCCGAGGATTATTTGGGTAATCTATTTTTTTATCTCTATCTAGGTCGCTTATGTAAACAAAGTCATTTACTATTTCATTTAACACAAAAGTTACTTCCATGCAATCATATAATCCTACCTTTTTTGAAATAAAATACGGTGAGTAATTATTTCCCTTCAATGAAATCGGAGTATATTTCAATTTTATTTTTTCAATTTGGCTTAGGATTTGCCTATTTATCTCGTAACTTGGACGCCAAAGCAAATTGTGCAATTCTAAAGCAAGCACTTTTGGTGGGTTCTCAAGGTTTACAATCTGATCAAGCAAATCCCATTCAGCTCCTTCAATATCTATTTTAAGACAATACTCACTATCATCTTTTATCGAAGCAATATCTAGTATCCCTTTAATACTTTGTAGCATGTTGGATGAATCATTTTTTGGCGCTAATCCAATTTTCACCCAATTTATTTTTTTAGGTAGTTTTCTCGGTCTGGTTGTTAGTGTGTGGTCAAAACTAATAACTTCACAATTGCGAATAATTAGTTCTTCTTCAAAACGCCAATTATATCCTAAACCAATCGTGATCCATTTGAAATTTTTTGTAAATCTTGGCGGTATCCAATACCCCCCATCATAATCACCACCAATTCTCTCCAATTGATAATCAATTAATTTGTTCGGGAAGATCAACTCACATAAAGAATTATTCCAAATATCAACTTCAGACTGATATAAAAAGTAAAATTTATTTATTTGCATCTCATTGTTCAGCTTGTTAATAACTCCCTTTTGAAACGGATAATCGCTGAAGTCTAGTAATTTAGGCATTACGAAACTAAAAATTCTAGGCAGTATAGGAAAAACTCTAACTAACCTTAATTTTCGTTGCATAATCCCAATGTATTGATAAAACTTTAAAAGTCAAGCACTTACCATTGAATTTTTATACAAATCAACCAGTTTTTTGCCCGAAACTTCCCAATTGAATTTACGAGAAACATACTTACAATTATTTTTTAAATTTATTAAATGATTTGGGTTTTTAATTAAGAGTTCACTCAATGCTTGCGAAATTTCCAAAGGATCATTCATATCAATAGCATATCCAGCGGCGCCTGCAATTTCATAAGTTGCTGTATATTTATGCACTATTGCAGGGCAATCTCTCATTATCCCCTCAAGCACAGACAAACCAAATCCTTCATGCAGTGATGGAAAAATGTTTAATACCGCATTATCAAATAACCAAGCTATTTCAACATCTGCTAAATCAGTAAGATTAATAATATCATCGTCTAACTTAAGTTTATTTATCTTGATCAACGGTTCATCAAAACCTCCCACAGGCTTGCCAACGAGTACTAATTTGATATCTGATTCAGTAGCAGTTTTAAAGTGCGCAAAACCTTCAACTAAATTACCAACATTTTTGTGTCTTTGCCATCGACTAACACAAACAATAAATTTTTGATTGATGCTTAAAGGGGCCCTACTAATTAATTGCGAGAAGCATGAGGCATTGCTTATAACAACTATTTTATCTTGTGGAATTTTAGCAGCTTTGCTTAAAAGATATTTTGCATTTTCGGACACAACAATTATTTTAGAAATTTTACGAAGATTTAATTTAACAGTTACCTTATTAATAAATGTAAAAAAAGTATTTACACCTGGAAGTAAATAACCGCCAGCATCGTGCATGGTCAGAATAATTTTTTTTGCCGGAAATAACCAGAAAAAAGGGTAGATTCTTGAAACATGCCAGTGGCATATATCAAATTGCAACTTATTTTTTTTTGTACTAAAAAAGTTACGTACAATGAAATAATGAAAAGCAAAAAATCGACTTGCTATAGGCAAATTCCAATAAGGAAGTTTTAACTCCGTTATGTTCTCATGGTTATAGATATCGTTATCAGAGTCATCAAAATGAATTAGAGTTTGGGTTACGGAATCATGCTTTGATAACTCACTAAAAATTTCATAAGCAACGCGTGCAGTACCACTGTTTGATCTACCATCAAGCACGGATGCCATCTGGGCAACCCTAATTCTAGTCATTTTTTTTAACAGCCTCTGAACTTGGTGGATAAATATAGAGTGGTTTCCTGCTGTTTTTTACAGGCTTAATCAGGTCTTTGATTTTCCAATAAGGTATTTTTGAAGCAGCAATAAATATTTTAACTAAAAATGAATTTGGTTCTAAACGGTAGATCAATTCGCCGCGAAACTCTTTTTTATGCCGATACATTGATGCCCGATGCCAATTTTTTAACCACCATTTTTTTAATTCTGCGTTAATGTATTTCTCATTCTCTGATCCAAGTACAGATAAAACTTTTCCAAAAAAAACAAAAGACTCTCTAAATCCGAGCGAATTTCGGGGAATAAGGGGATCTACAGAAATTTTATAATCATAATCAACTAGATCTTGAACTGGAATCGCACATATCCTTAAATTTAAATATTCATTTAAGAGTCTATGCTGGATAACAAGATGTGAATAACCAGTAAAGGCGTATAGGATAGAACTTTCTGCATCCTTTTCATTGAAAATTACTTTATAAATGGTGGATGAAATAAATGATAAAGTACCGCCCATCTCTGAATTTAAATCACTCCATAGTTTTTTACTTATATTTTTATCACCAATAAATTTTTTTGATCCTAGAATTAAATCTGGTGTCAAATCTGCCTGCAAAACTTTGGAAATATTCGACAGCAATTTATCACTAATTGGCTCGTCATCTCCCAATATCATCAGATAATCTGCGTGTATTTTCAGTGCGTTAGTAAAGCCGAGGGCTATATTAATATCTGCTCCAAGGTTAAATTCTTGGTAGGTGACGCTATCAGCAAATTTCTTTATTGCCTCCAAATCATAGCTTAAATCACCATTTACACTAACCATAATCACAAAATCTATCGGAGTTAGGAGGGGACGAACTGCACCACTCAAATAATCTTTTTTTTGTTTTATTATTTGGTCTAAAAGATGCATTAAGATTTGGGGTCTTCCAAAAGTTGGTATATAGATCAGAATTTTCAATCTAATCTCCTTCAATTTTATTTGTCCCATATCTTCATTCTAGCAGTTTGAGATTTAAAAATTAAAAATGAGGTGTTAATGTAAAGATGTAGTAAAACACAAAAACTTTAGTTTTTGCTTAATGCAAGTTTTAGATCAGTGAAGATTGTTTTGTTAAGAAATACTTTAAATAGTTGCTTGTTCCATAAAATTCTGAGTACACTCATAGAATACTGCGAGTTATATCTTGAGGTATGATAAACTGTTAAGATATCTGTATTTTACAGGAAAATCGATTGTTCGCTGAGCAGGAGTCATGAAATTTACAGATTTACCTATTGATCCTGTATTGGTTGATTACTTAAGCCACCAGAATATAATTAAACCTTTTCCAATTCAACAAATCACATTACGAGATTCTGTGCTCGGAAGAGATATTTTAGCACGAGCTCAAACGGGCTCCGGTAAGACTCTGGCATTTGGGTTGGCGATTTTGTCCAGACTTGTGGGCAAAACTGCTTGCACGAAAAAACCCCTAGCTATAATTTTAGTTCCAACCAGAGAGTTGGCTATTCAGATCAACGATGTGATTGCTCCATTGTCACGATCAGTCAATTTAAATTCACAAGTTGTTGCAGGTGGACTTTCCTATTCAAAACAGATTCAGGCTTTAAAACGAGGCGTACCAATTGTGGTGGCAACACCTGGTCGATTAATTGATCTAATTCAAAAGAAACATATCAAGTTAGATGATATTGAAATAACTGTTTTGGATGAGGCAGATCAAATGGCGGATATGGGATTTTTACCAGATGTGAAACGGATTTTGGATTTAACTAAACCAGGTGGTCAGCGAATGCTGTTTAGTGCCACTTTGGATAAGGATGTTGACTCACTGGTTAAGAGGTACTTAAAAAATCCTGTTACCCATTCTCTAGCTAATGAGAAATCAACTGCGGCAAATATGACCCACCATGTGTTGATTATGGAGCAGTCACATAAAGATTTAATTACTTCACAGATTGCAGCTAGAAAAGGAAAGAGTATTTTCTTTGTTAGAACCAAGCATGGAGCCGATAAGTTAACTAAGCGAATGAATGAAGCAGGAGTGGCAGTTGGAGCACTCCACGGTGGCAAAACTCAGGCACAGAGATCTCGCGTACTAGAGGCATTCAAATCGGGAGCAACAAATGCATTAGTTGCAACAGATGTTGCAGCAAGAGGAATCCATGTTGATGATGTCTCATTAGTTGTTCATGTTGATGCGCCAGAAAATCACAAAGATTATCTACACAGAGCTGGCAGAACTGCTAGAGCAGGTGCGGTTGGAACTGTGGTAACTCTTGCAACTCATAAACAGCGAAAAGGCGTGCATGGGTTGGCCGCAAGAGCAGGGGTTCGATTAAATGAATCAACTGTTAGGCCAATGGATGCAAACTTAGTAAAGGTAACTGGTGCAGCAGAGCCATCAGGAATTCCAGTAATTTCCGCACAAGGTGGAAACAGTGCGGGAGGAAGATCAGGTGGTTACCGTGGATCAACATCTAGGGGTGGTGGAAGGAAAAAGAAATCACGGCCACGCCCAAATGAGCGCCGAAAGCGCCCAAGATAATTAAGAAGTTTAGTTAAATACCTCTCCTATGGCATTAATAAAAAATCAGATTGAATCAAACAGCATTAACTTTATAGATCAATCTGAAAGAAGAGGCAGCGCCCGTTCCTTGTTTTGGCCGTGGGCTGCAGCAAATGTTTCATTCCTAGCACTCTCCTACGGATCTTTTTTTCTAGGTTTTGGAATCTCCTTTTGGCAAGCAACTGCAGCAGCTGTAATTGGCACTATCGGCAGCTTTTCATTAGTTGCAATCGCATCTCTTGCAGGCAAACGTGCCAATGCACCCACCATGACATTATCTCGAGCAGCATTTGGTGTTAAAGGAAACCGATTACCAGGCTTTTTATCTTATTTAATTTTTGTTGGTTGGGAGACAGTTTTAGTATCTCTTGCCACATTAGCTTCAGAAACTGTTTTCACCAGAGTAGGAAATATTGATCCTGATCTATCAAAAATATTTGGATTTTTACTGGCAGGTGGATTAACCATTATTGGTGGCGTTTTAGGTTTTAAAGTGATTATGAAAATTCAATTCTTTCTTACAATAACCACAATTGCGTTGACCGCCGGATATATATTATTAACTCTTGACTCAGTTAATTGGGCAAAGGTTTCAGCAATTGAAAATGGCACAATAGCTGGATTTATTGGCGCAGTAATTTTTGCGATCACTGGAATTGGACTTGGTTGGGTTGGTTGTGCAGCTGATTACTCCAGATATTTACCAAGAACTGTATCTGGCAAGGCTGTTGTTGGCTGGACAATATTTGGCGCCTCGATTGTCCCGATTGTATTAGTAATTTATGGATCTCTCCTTGCCGCAAGTAGTGATGAATTGAATCAACAGGTAGCAACAGATCCAATCGGTGCACTAACTACATTATTGCCAACCTGGTATTTAATCCCATTTGCACTGGTTGCAATTCTTGGACTTATCGGGGGCGCGATACTAGATCTTTATTCATCTGGATTGGTGCTGGTTTCAATTGGCTTACCAGTCAAAAGATATGTGGCAGCAAGTATTGATGGGGTGATAATGACCATTGGCACAATTTATTTGGTTTGGTTTGCAAGTGATTTCTTTGTGCCATTTCAAGGCTTTTTAATTACCTTAGGGGTTCCAGTTGCGGTTTGGTCTGGATTATTTGTGGCAGATGTATTGCTTCGTAAGAGTTATGCTGAAAAAGAGTTATTTGATGTAAATGGTAGATATGGTGCTTACAATTTTAAATCTATTGGTTTGATTTTATTTGGCACAGTAATTGGTTGGGGATTAGTTACTAACTCACTTGCCTCCTGGCTTTCCTGGCAAGGTTATTTACTAACTTTCTTTGGTGGCAAAGAGGGTCAATGGGCTTATGCAAATCTAGGCGTGATTGCAGCATTACTTATTGGATTTATTGGGCACATCTTATTATCTAGAAAAGATATTAAAAAAGAGGAGGTTTAATTCTTCCAAGAGGTAAATAGCGGCCTACCTTCGGCATACCCGGCAGCTGATTGAATTCCAATTACCGCCTTTTCATTAAACTCAATTAGATTTTTAGCACCACTATATGTGCAAGATGAGCGAAGACCAGCAATGATTTCATCAATTAAATCTTCAACTCCGGGACGATTTGGGTTTATATACATTCGGGAGGTTGAAATTCCCTCTTCAAATAAAGATTTACGGGCTCTATCAAAGGCATCATCATTTGCAGTCCTTGCTGCTACAGCTCGTGCTGATGCCATACCAAAGGACTCTTTATAAAGCCTGCCATCTGAATCCTTTCTTAAATCACTTGGGGATTCATATGTGCCGGCAAACCAGGAGCCAATCATTACCTGTGAGGCACCAGCAGCAAGCGCTAGAGCAACATCTCTTGGATGGCGAACGCCACCATCTGCCCAAATAGTTTTGCCATGTTTTTTAGCCTCAGTTGCGCACTCAAGAACTGCTGAAAATTGCGGACGACCAACACCAGTTTGCATACGGGTTGTGCACATGGCACCTGGTCCAACACCGACTTTAATTATGTCAGCGCCAGCTTTTATTAACTCTCTTGTGCCATCAGCGGTGACAACATTGCCAGCAACAATTGGCACATTTGGATTTAAAGCTTTAATGGTTTTAAGGGCTTCTATCATCTTCTTTTGATGTCCATGAGCTGTATCAACTACCAACAGATCAGCACCTGCTGCAAGCAACGCCTTTGCCTTACCGGCAACATCCCCATTAATCCCTACCGCTGCAGCAATTTTTAATCTGCCTGAAGCATCAACTGCTGGCTGATACATAGTCGCTCTAAGGGCGCCAGTTCTAGTAATGATTCCAACTAACTTGCCTGATTTATCAATCACTGGCGCTAATTTTCGACGTTTTTCAGTTAAGAATTCAAAGGCTGCCTTTGGGGTTACATCATCATTTAAGGTAACCAGGTCCTTAGACATAATTTTATTTAATTGGGTAAAACGATCTACATTTTCACAATCTGCCTCAGTAATAATGCCAACTGGTTTGTCATCTTCAACCACAATTAGCGCCCCGTGGGCACGTTTAGTAATTAAATCAATCGCATCTGCCACAGTCTCATTTGGATTTAAAGTAACTGGAGTATCGAAGATTAGATGGCGGGATTTAACCCAAGAGATTACATCTGCAACTATTTCAAGTGGAATATCCTGTGGGATAACTGCGATGCCACCACGCCTTGCAACAGTCTCAGCCATTCTTCTGCCACTTATGGCGGTCATATTGGCAACTACTAATGGAATTGTGGTGCCACTTTTATCAATGGCGGTTAAATCAA
>Ga0315902_10001340_pt1 | contig 39593 bp, 49 predicted proteins | sample LakEriMetagenome_9_FD_203523 | JGI IMG/M metagenome (GOLD analysis project Ga0315902, IMG submission 203523) | Freshwater fungal communities from buoy surface, Lake Erie, Ohio, United States - Buoy 12 MA117 | ecosystem: Environmental > Aquatic > Freshwater > Lake > Lake biofilm | place: USA...
GACGCCCGCCGACGCCTACTTCGGCAGGGCACCAGCCATCATCAAACAGCGTGAAAGGATCAAGCGACAAACCATCGAGTATCGGCGCTTGCAACACCGCAAGCTCGCCGCTTAACATCAACCCCCAAGACGAGGCCTGCACTCCGCTAATCTACGCCGCGAGTTGTGCCAAATGTTCTGACGACGGACAGTCGTCCAATAAAACGTCGTGGACGCCATTGAGCGTGATCAATCGCGCAGGAACGCCGAGCCTGAGGCGAGCGAGGGATCGTCGGCCAGTGTCTCTCACCGTTTGAAAGTCAACTGTCATACAAGGAGTCTATCCACGGAACGGTTACGCCTTTCCCCCGCAACGCGGTAGGCATTTCCCTTACGGCGCCCTCGCAGTATCTTAAACTAGTGAGCGTATCCCGGCCGCATGCTTTTCGCGTCTAAGCCCCGGGCCGAGCGCCTATTGAGATTCGCCAGGGCCCACCTGCGCAAGGGCGATGGCTGGATTGAAGTCAGCATCGCCAATGCTTCGTCCACAGGCTTGATGGTCAAATGCTCGGAGCCGCCCCCAGCAGGCTCACGGGTGGAGATACGCCGGCGAGGTTTGACCATTGGCGGGGAAGTCGTTTGGGCGGGCCAATCGCGTTTCGGCCTGGCGAGTGAGAACGAGATTGATTGCGAGGCATTATTCGCGCCTTCCGACCTGGATACAAACCGTCGATGGCTGTCAAAGACTGGCGACGAGCGGCGGGCCTTTCCTAGATGGTGGTGCTGGCAGCGGCGTCGCGATCGGTAGATCGGGGGCTGCTGCCCTGGATGGTTGGTCGGCCTACACATCAACGCGGTGGCCAGAGCAGGTTTCGTGTCCGCAATGTTGTCGTGTCCGGAACGGCGGCTCCTGGGGAGATTGCGTGGGAAGCTGACATGGTTGGCGTTATCAGTCTGAGGAGACTGGCGATCAGCCGCTTTCGCTAACTTTGCCGACGTTCGCTGCCCCGAACATATTCGTCGAAACCGGCCATTCGTTCAGCGAGTTTTCGGAACCCATGAATGACCGGTTCCAGGGCCGTTTAACTTCAGGATGCTCGGCAGCTTTGTCGGGGGAAGCGGCCCTTCAAGTTTGTAGATTTGGCATGGCCTACGTGTGCGTTAAGCTGCGATGCTCCCTAGCGACAACTTGCCCTCTGGCGTAGTTTCGGGCTTTCGTTCGAATGCACGAGCTAGGGCTTGCTGCTGGCCGCGAGCATCGGCGTTGGTCGCAAAAGGTACGAGCTTTTGCGGGTCACCTTTGGCGGACATTGCCATAACCGATCCAACCCGCTTCCTCTTCGCAAGATACATGAGTGTATCCGCTTGCCTAAGCGCAGCGTCGATGGACTTTGTGCCAACAGGTAAGAACAAGATGCCGAGGCTGCATTTTAGCTTGGTTTCGTCGCAGTCGAGCTCAAGATTCAGGGCACTGTTGAGTCGTTTAGCAACACTTTTTGCAGCGTTACCGTCTCTTACCTTCAGCATGATGACAAATTCGTCACCTCCCATGCGGGCGAAAAGATCGCTCTTGCGAATAGATTTCTTGATGCGAGCAGCAAAGTCGCGAAGAGCGCCGTCCCCTGCTTCATGCCCAAATTTGTCGTTCAATTTCTTCAGACCATCGACATCAGCATAGGCGATCATAGCCATAGTTCCATGACCCACTTCGTCTTTTGCAGCCTCGAAAAAAGCCCTTCTGTTCAGAGCGCCTGTTAGAGGATCGAGCCGGGCGCACCGCCACTCCAGTTCGAGCGCCTCGCGTGCCACACCAAGCATGAGAACAACGGCTAGAGCGCTGGAGAACTGCAAACTCGCGTTCACAAAAGTGATCACTTCCTCACCGCGAAAGATTATCGCCTCGCCCCTCAAAGATTGAAGGGAGGCGACCAAGACAAAAAGTGCAACGGCGAACCGATTTCCGACAAACCACGCGGAAAAGGCACAAATTAACAGATAAATGGGAGCGAAACCGATTGATGGAGAAATGAAATTGCTCGCGAGCAAAGCAGTTATAGCGCACGCGAGTAAGACATACGCGGCTAATGATCGGGGGATCTGTGTAAACATCGGTCGATCCAACCGAAAGGCGGCAGTTCGGCTGGTTCGCCTCTCGATACGCTTCTGCTTCACCATGCACAGCAAGTAGCCAAAAAGAGCCTAGTTTTTGGATAAAGCAAGCATAGTGGAAAAAACCTAGTTTTTGGATAAATCGAGCTTAATGAAAGGCTACTTCAGCTATGTCCGAAGTGTCGTCGTGTCCGGAACGGCGGCTCCTGGGGAGATTGCGTGGGAAGCTGACATGGTTGGCGTTATCAGTCTGAGGAGACCGGCGATCAGCCGCTTTCGCCGACTTTGCTGCCGTTCCAGGTCATGAAATCGCCCGTCGAAACCGGCCATTCTTTTACCTACCGCGACTAAGGCCCGATCGACCAGAATCAAGACCGTGGATCGGCGGCCTGAAGGGGCCCTTTGTCGTGGAAAGCTGCCATTCGCATCTGCGCCTCCCTGCGTTGGCTCCCCGCCCTCATTTCGGTCGTTCGAGCGTTTGCGAGAGTGCCGTCGCATCCCGGAGAGCGGTTTGTCCTGCAGGACTGGCGGTGCTGTCAGTCTAATGCGAACTCGTCTCCGTTTGGCGAGAGTCCCCTTCCCCATGTTGCACTTCAGGCCATGATGGACTGCCACTCGGCCAAGGCGACCGCGCGGCGTTCCTTATAAGTCTGACGATCGACGAGGTGGCGTTCCGAGTTGAAGTGGTTGTGGAAGGAGGCGTGGACGGAAACGAACTTCTGAAGGGTCTTCATCCGCCTGAATCTCAGCATCACTCGCTCTCGTCGTCGGAATGGCAGGTGGCTGTTCTCCACCCGGTTGTTGGCCCACCTGCCGATTTCCTGTTTGTCAGCGTTGCCGAGTTCGTTCATCGCGGCGCGGTATGAACGCAGACCATCGGTGGTGATCTTCTCGGGCGATCCATGGCGCTTCAGCGCCTTCTTCATGAAGTCCAGCGCCGCGTCCTTGTCGCGGGCCTTCGTAATGTAACTCTCGAGGATCTCGCCTTCCTGGTCGACCGCGCGCCACAGTTAGACCATCTCGCCATTCAGTTTCACGTACATCTCATCAAGGTGCCAGCGCCAATGCCTGAAGCCGCGCATCCGGCTGATCCGCTGGCGCCGGATGTCGCCGGCGAACATGGGACCGAACCGGTTCCACCACATCCGCACCGTCTCGTGGCACAAGTCGATCCCGCGCTCAAACAGGAGGTCCTCGACGTTCCTCAGCGACAGAGGGAACCGCACATACATCATCACCACCAGGCGGATCACCTCGGGCGAGGAATTGAAGTAGCGGAACGGACTGGCGGGCTTCGGCTTGTAGCGGCGCATCGGCGCAGGTTAGCAGCTCAATCAGACAAGGGGCACTTTGGTCTGACAGTGCCGTCAAAGCTCTTCGCCAAAGACATCCGCGATCGGGCTTTGTGCGCGAAGGTTTGCGAGGGTGAGCTTGTGCCTTCGGGCCGCGCGGATGCTCCATACCCACAATACTACGAAGGTGGCCGCTACCATCCAGATAACAGCCGGATGGCTCTGAACGCCAACGTTCGGTAGCACCCCAATTCTTCCAAGACCAAGTCCGATGACAAGGCCCAGCGGCCCGCCTGCATAGCCCAGTCTCGCAAGGAACAGGCCGGTTTGAGCACGCCGCTGCACGAACAAGCGGTAGGCCTCAACCGTCTCCGCCTGCATCTGCCAAGTTTTTCGCCTGAGTTGTATCGTGACCGCGAGCCACCCGATAGCGAAGACGGACAACCCGACAAAGATGGCTTGCGCGACACCCACCGCATGCGCTGCCCAAATGGCGAAAACGCCACTCGCAGCTAACGACGCGAGCACTTCAAGCCATGCTTCTCGCCGCAACAACCCCTGTTCCTGTCGCACCTGCGCCCGCAACTGGCTGATCGAAAGGTCGCCGACAGAAGCATCCCGCCAAGCCGCACGCATTGCCTCTAGCTGGTCGTCCAGGTCCATCATTCTGTATCCATCACCTTGCGCAGCATCTCGCGCAGCCGCGTGATACGCGTGAAGACTGCCCCTTCACTGATGCCAAGGGTCTCCGCTATTTCACGGGCCGAGAAATCATCGAGATAGAGTGTTGCCACCTCCCGCATGCCACGTGGCAACTTGGACACCTCAGCCAGCAGTCGTCGGCCGAGATCGGCGCGAGCGACCGCGTCGTCAGTTGCCTCGGCATTGTCCATAACTGTATCCGAGAGTTCGTGATGCTTCGGCGCGCGCCTGGCCCTCCGCACATGGCTCACACAGACATTATGTGTCACCCGCGCCACGAATGTCTTTAAGGAGGCGTCCTGGCGCCAAGATGGCGCTGCTCGCCAGAGCGCGAGCACGACCTCCTGCCTCAGTTCATCCCGGCACGCCGGATTACTTTCCATTCCAGCAATGATCCGGTCGATCATTGCTGCATGCTCGGCAAGCGCCTGGTCGAAGATGTCCGATGCCACCCGATGTCACGCCAAGGGCACGGGCAACTGCTCGGCGCTCTTACTGCTGGCGCGGACGAAGGCTGCCGCCACGTGAAGAGAGAGCCACCAGATCGGTAGGAACATGAGAGAGATCAATGTCCAGTATGCAAGAGGCCCCTGTACGAAGGTAAAAATGGCCGACGCGACAGGTGTTAAGAAATCTGGCAGACCGAAACTGATCAGGCTGTTGTTGAAGGATACGACAGTCTTGAAGAACAGCATGCCGGGCGCCAAGGCTAAATAGTGAAATGCAGACTTTGGCACATTCCGCTCTGAAAAGGGATTCAGGTAGATCCAGTTGAACATCGCCCGTTCAGGTCGGGAAATGTATTTTGTGTCGATGCGGAGGCGATTGCGCCACGCCCAGATCAACATGAAGCTGGTAAATAAAAGCATGGCGGCATTCACCAGAAGAAATTGCGCAATTTTGAGACCACCTTCGCTGGTTGCCAGTGTGTGGTTAAATTCGCTCGCACCCGCCGCAATACCAAAGATCGTGGATACGACGTCCGCACCGGTCAGTGCAATGAAGCCAGCGACATAAACCCAAAACCATTTTTTCATCGGAGCCTCCTGCTGAAGCCCGAATAGTCGCTGCCCGCAGGGAAACCTTACATGGCGCCCCAACTTAATCCCGGCTATTCCGAATGCTGTTAGCAAAGTCGCTCTACGACAAGCCGGTTCCTTGCCTTATGACCGTCACGTCGCCCAATGGAAGTTCCCCATCACCCCCAGGGATCGGCGGCAAGCGCCATTAGCATGGTCAGAATAGCAATCGCATGGGCTCGCCCGACAGCATGAGGCAGGCCACCGCCAACTCGAAGGCAACCGCCACCCAATTCTTGGTGTCGTTGCCGCTGTCAGCGAATATAGAAATGATCCGTCCGATCGCGGCGCCAAGCCAGCAGGTTCCTGCTGTCAGGAAAGCGTAAGGGCTTTGATAGACCAACGGCACAGCGCCTAGAAACATGAATGTGACACCCAGCGTTCCTCGGAATTCGGCGCGCGCAGCAGGCGTGGAGGCAACCAATCCGGTTAGGGCAGAAGCCTTCTCGGGGAAAAACAGGCCAAGACAACCCATAAGGATAGTGACTGCTGCTCCTGCACTATTGAGCCAATCCATTCTAAGACGCTCCTGTTGCTAAATGCCGGAGCACTCTAGAGGGTATGTTTCTAATGTGCTAGTACGTACCTTTTAGTGCCTATTGCCGCGAGGATCCAGACAAATGAGCGCACGGCCCAATGTCATGTCGCAACGCTGTGCATCACGCGTTTATGTGGCGCTTCTTGCCGATAAATGGTCGTTGCTCGTTATCAACGCGCTGGGGGAAGGCCCATGCCGGAATGGCGAACTTGTTCGGTCCGTCGAAGGCATCTCCCAGAAAATGCTGACACAGACCTTGAGAACCTTGGAACGGTTGCACGTCGTTCTGAGGAAAGATCTGCAGACGATACCGCCGCACGTGAGTTACGAACTGACCCCACTTGGTCAGTCACTCAGGAGTGAGGCGGTCTCGTTCATCAGATGGGTCGAGAAGCACATGCCAGATCTGACCGCCGGATAGCGGAAATTCGGTAACCCACCCAGTCTCGGCCGTATGCTGAGCTTTGTGTATGCGCCAGAAGCCGACAAGACATGGATGCACGCCTAGCGCTTTTCTGCGAAGCGGAGGTAGGACGGCTGCCTTACTCGCCAGCAGGAGAATCTTGCATCCTCTTGATGCCTGCAGCCAAGATCTCCCCGACCTCAGCCAACCTTTCCTCTGCGGTCATGGTGTTGGGATCTGGACGTCCCGGCGCCCATCTGACCCTCGGCGGTGCCGCAGGATAAAGCTCCATCACGACACTGGGCTTCTTCGCCAGCAGGGCGAGTAGCACCTTGGCCGGTCCAGACGGCTGTCGGCGACCTTGTTCCCAGTTCACAAGGGTGCCTTACGGCACACCAATGCTGGCGGCGAAGTCGCTCTGAGATAAGCCAGTTCGTTGCCTGATCGCTGTCACGTCGACCGATGGTATCTTCCCATGGTGTCTGCGCGCGCTTGTGTTGTCTGCCTCCAGGAAGGTGACTGTGATATTCAGCTCTTTTCTGGGCTTTTTTTGGTGCTTCATCCCTGCCTGCCATTTTTGATCCGAACTACGCCAGTGGCGTAGGTCGTCGCAGACAGCGAGAACATCATGTCGACCGAACCTCGAAAGCAGGGGTTCGGTCGGTGGAAATGGCAGATTTCTGGGGTTTCAGGCTATGGGCAGGTGATAGAGTTCGTAACGATCTCGGTAGGCGGTCGGTTTTTCCAACTCACGGCCCGTAAGTGGCTAAGCGGAAGTTAAGAGCTATTCCGCCAAAAAGCGACGCAAGTTCAACAGTTTTCAAGAGGCTATGTCCACTGACCAAGGACGGCGGAGACAGTTTGTTTCGCAACTCGGTGCGTTGGCGGAGGATGCGGGACCCCAATCCGAAGTTCTCTCACATCGGAACCCTTGGTTTTCCTGGGGTGTCATTAAATTTCTAATATTGGCTTCGCCCATTCCGTGCCTGTCTCGATATCGCCATTTAATAGCGATGGTATTCCGATGGCGAGGATGCGGTAAGAGGGGGCATGGATACAGCCGATTCAGACCTGCCGGATGCTGCTGTTGAACACATCAGCCAGATTCTGACGCTGGCCAAGAGCAAGCATCAAGAGGCTATGGCGTTGCTCGGCACGCCTGATCCGAACGCCCTGCCACGCCTTCGTGAAGTGCTTCGGCTCTTGGAAGAGGTCGAGCTGTTGGCTGATGACGCGACAAGCTATGTCGAGGCAGACGAGATGAAGGCAGCTATCAAGGACCTGCATTTTCAGCAGGCGGCGGTTCAAGCGGCTATAGCCCGCTTGGAGAATGTGAGGGTCCAGTCCCCATGGACGACGCCTTGGCCATGGTTTGCCCTGATCGTCCTAGCGTTGCTGATTGGCTACTTCGCAAGCTAGGCCGTGAGAATGTGGTGAGGTTGGTTAAGCTACTTGAAGGCTTTGTATAATGTGTCTTCGAAGGACTTCATCAGAAGCGGGACAACCTTGCCCTCCTGCAGCCATTCAAGTGCGGTCAGTCGAGCCATGAGCTGAGCCGTCTGCAGGTCTTCACGTAATTCGGGGCGCTTAAAGAAATTTAAGGCTGTCGCGATTGCAAGATCATGCGTCGAATAAGGAATTTCCCCATCAAACAGGCCTTTGGCAATTCCGGCAATTTCAGATTTTTCAACCGCCCCCATCAAAAGAGAGCTGTGCGCCAAATCTACCGCCATGCCGAGGTCAGCCCTGCGCGCTTTGGGAGGACGATCCCCGTAAGCTGCCACGATGAACTGATCCAAAAGGGTCTTTGGCTTCTTTTTGAATAGACCGAACATCATTTCCCCACAATTTATTCCAGACGAATAGCCTGCCTGCAGTGCCAGAGATTAATGAAGGGGTGCAGAATTGGTTGTCGAGATCAAAGGTGGGGGTGGCGCAATAACCCATGCCCCCGATTGGCATGGCTCGCGGAAACTACCATATGCCCTATCGCTGAGCCCCAATTGTTGCCGCTAGCTCTTTGGCAAGTTCCTTTCCTTTTGCCATCTCTTCAGCAGACATCCTGCTGCAAATCTCCTCGATCCCACCTTCTGCCCCTTCATATTCCTGCTCGGCTGCCAATCGGAGCCATGCATATGACTTAACACGGTCAACGGGTGCGTGCTCGCCATGGCCGTACATCGCCGCGATGTTATACTGAGCAGCGGCATTTCCCTGGAGGGCCGACCGCTCGAAATACTCAGCTGCCTCCTCGAGATTTTGGGGCACGCCATTTCCGGAATACAGCAGCCACCCTAAGGAAAATTGAGCGTCGGGAGAGCCCTGCTCAGCAGCTAATCTGTACCACTTCGCCGCCTCTTCATAGTCCTGCCGGAGCAGTTCACCAGCTTCGTACGCTGCAGCCATCTTCCTCTGCGAATAGGCAGAACCATTCTCTGCTGCCAATCGATGCCAGTGCAGGCCTTCAACCTCATTCTGAGCGCATCCGAGGCCTTCATCCAACATGTAGGCAACCATTGCTTGGGACTCGCCATGACCTTGAGAGGCGGCCTTACGAAACCATTGCAGAGCAGTGCTCAAGTTTCGCTCGACCTTATCGCCTCGGTAAAGGATTTGGGCCAGCTGCACCTGCGCTGCCAGGTCATCATTGAGCGCCAACTTGTAAACGGCCTCAACATCGACCTCCTCGGCTTCTTCTGGAACACCGCCAAATGTCCAATGGGCCCAGCGGCGGCCGGTTTCGGCAGCAGCGGCTTTAACGGCTACATCGACTAATTTGCCGTCCAACGGCCAATCTATGTGCGCGCCATCTGAAGCTTTGGCATCGCGCAGAAAAATGAGGATTGTAGGAAACCATCGTCCTTTGATGAGCGCAAATTCTCCGGATGCTCTGACGGTTTCAACATTAAGCCCGAGTTGCGTCGTGCATGCTAATTTAAACGCCTCAGCGTCAACATGGAGACGCTCTCCCTCGGAATGCCAACGTTGCTTTTCTTCAGCAATTTCTGAAATGTTCTCGAATGGAAGGCCGTCCTCAGCGCTGCTGGCGATAGACGTCGGGGCGCCAAGTGTCACTTTGATGCATTTGGTTTCCGCGAAAATCCTCTCATTCAAGTAGATGCTTTGTAAGATAGGAGCGGCTGTCACATAAGGGCATCCACCAGCTTCCAAATTGACCCTGAGATGGTCAAGCTCTTGCTTCCAGTGGGGTCGAACGCTCGGGAGGACGATCGGTATCTCTCGGCGAAAGATGGACGCCTCGAAAAACCCTCGCATTTGATGGGCTGATTTGATTCAATGGCCCCCGTATCGAGCGGAGGCGATGATGGTTAGTCAGCCTGGTTTCTTTGATTTGTCGGACCGGTATGCGGCGCTGAGCGCGGCGGGTGATCCGCTGGAGCGGTTGGGGGCGGTGGTCGATTTCGAGATGTTCCGAGGGCCATTGATTGTGGCGCTCCGGCGGAGTGCCGGAAGCAAAGGTGGCCGGCCGCCGTTCGACCCCGTGATGATGTTCAAGATCCTGGTGCTGCAGGCGCTGTACTCGCTCTCGGATGAGGCCACCGAGTTCCAGATCAAGGACCGGCTGTCGTTCCAGCGGTTCCTCGGGCTGGGGCTCGATGGCAGGGTGCCTGATGCCACTACGGTATGGTTGTTCCGCGAGCGGCTCGTGCAGGCGAAGGCGATCGACAAGCTCTTCGCGCGCTTCGATGCAGCGCTGACCGATCGCGGCTACTTGGCGATGGGCGGACAGATCATCGATGCCACCGTGGTGCCGGCTCCCAAGCAGCGCAATACCGACGAGGAGAAGGCGGCGATCAAGGAGGGCAAGATCCCGGAGCGCTGGAAGGAGAGGCCTGCCAAGATCCGGCAAAAGGATCGCGATGCGCGCTGGACGGTCAAATACTCCAAGGCCAAGGTGAAGGAGGGCGGTGACCCCAAGGGCTTCAAGCCGGTCGATCTTGCCATCCCCATGTTCGGCTACAAGAACCATATCGGGATCGACCGGGCTCATGGGCTGATCCGCACCTGGGATGCCAGCGCGGCCAATGCCCATGACGGGGCGCGGCTGCCCGAGCTCATCAGCAAGCAAAATACCGGCTCGGGCGTATGGGCTGACACCGCCTATCGCTCGAAGAAGAACGAGGCGTTCCTCGAGAGGGGCATGTTCAAGAGCAACATCCATCAGAAGCGCATGCCGCGCCGGCCGCTGCCCGAGCACATCGCCAGAGCCAATGCCAGGCGCTCCGCTGTTCGTTCGGCTGTTGAGCACGTCTTCGCCGGTCAGAAGCACCGCATGGGGCTGTTTATCCGCACCATCGGCATCGCCCGCGCGCGCATCAAGATCGGCATGGCCAACCTCGCCTACAACTTCCAGCGCCTGGCCTGGCTCGAGGGGCGAAGTGCGCCCGCATAGCGCGAAAACGGGGTGCTGAGCCGCGCTCCGACCCCGAAAACCAAGGAAATAAGCCCAAAAAGGCCAGCCTTTGCCCGCCAAAGAACGCGATCAGACCCTTCACGCGCCCATCAGGCCGGAAACAGCGGGTTCTTCGAGGTGTCCAGCTGCGGGAACGTGACCACCTGCAAGAGTGGCTGGCAAACCAGCCAGACGCACTTGGCGAAGAGTTGCTGATCATTCAGAAGGAATTCGATGGGTTCGATGAAACCCGCGAACGGCTGGACCTGCTTGGGCTGGACAAGGATGGCAACCTTGTTGTTATCGAGAACAAGCTGGATGACAGCGGTAGGGATGTGGCTTGGCAGGCGCTGAAATACACCGCCTACGTTTCCGGGCTCAACAAAACTCAGATTGTCGATATTTATCAGCAATACCTCGACCGCTACTGCGGCGGTGGTCACGCGGTGAACAGACTTTGCGAATTCCTGGAAGTGGAAGACCTCAGCGAGATTGTGCTGAACCCCGGCAATGACCAGCGGATGATCTTCATCGCTGCGAATTTCCGAAGAGAAGTGACAAGCACCGTCCTTTGGCTGCTCAGCCGCGGTATCCGCGCCCAGTGCTTCAAGGTCACCCCTTATGCCTTTGGTGACGAGCTTATCCTTGATGTGCAGCAGATCATTCCGACCCCGGAGGCTGCAGATTTCATGATCGGCATGTCGTCCAAGGATAACGATGAAAAAGTGGCTCAAGACACCCAGAAGAAGCGCCATCAGCTGCGCCTATCTTTCTGGGAAGCCGCCTTGGAGCAGTTGAGAGCTGATGGAGTGGATATTTTTCGTAATATCAGCCCGTCACGCGACCACTGGCTGAACGCTGGATCGGGCCTCTCAAGTTGCCCCTACACGATGATTTTCTCCAAAGATGAAGCGCGCGTGGAGCTTAACCTGAGCCGCTCGGAAGCGGATGAAAACAAGTGGCTCTTTGACAAGCTGTTCGCTCAAAAAGACAAGATTGAAGCAGAGTTCGGTGCTCAGTTCGATTGGCGAAGGATGGACGCCAAAAAAGCCTGCCGGATTGTGTTTGCAAAAGCCTTTGATGGGTACAGCGAAGAAAGTTGGCCAGAGATGATCTCCTGGCTCTCCGAGCACGTCCGCAAGCTCGAAGCCACATTCCGAACCCCGCTAGCAACATTGAACCAGCAGCTCCGTAAGCGGGTCGGAGATCCAACCCCCCTCATAAGCATGCTTCAAACGACGAAATTGGAATGATCGTTATTGCTTAGCAATTTTGCTGTTGTCGGCACTAGGCGCGGTCAATGATTTTATCTGGGGGACCCATTTCGCTTCAGGCCCCATCACGTCTAATGATACCCGTCGCCAACTCAAAGCCTTGTCCAAAAGAAAACCGTGGAAATCCAATTCTCTGCGATCATCCACTAAAACGGGCGCGGTCGATAGCTTTAGAGAATATCGGGTCTAAGAGAGCATATTCGCCCCGGCACCGCAGATGTGCAGTGGAGAGGCTATTGTCTATAACCCTTGAAATGCACGGGACTTTTTGCGCCTGACCCATGGAATAGATTGATTCCAATGGGTTGAATGGCGGAGCGGGAGGGATTCGAACCCTCGATACGCTTTTGACGTATACTCACTTTCCAGGCGAGCGCCTTCGACCACTCGGCCACCGCTCCGCATGCACTGGAGCGCTGCCCCTAGCCGTGGCGGACGGACGGTGCAAGCATTGGCGGCAGGGCTGTGCGTTCCTATCTCTAAGCCTATGGAACGAACCTTTGGCCTGGCGCCTGACGCCGCCGAGATCGAGGCGCTGGCCGATGCGGCCCTGGCCCGCTTGCCTCAGCCCTTTGCCGCGCACCTTGAGGGCGTGGTGCTGCAGGTCGAGGAATTTGCCGATGCGGAGACGCTGGCGCTGCTGGGAATCGAGGATCCGTTCGAACTGACCGGGCTCTATGAAGGCGTACCGGTGGGGGAGAAACATTCCGCGCCGAGCGGCACCCTGCCCGACCGCATCCGCCTGTTCCGCGCACCGATCCTGGACGAATGGATTGCACGCGGGTACGAGACGCTGGAGCACCTGGTGGCGCACGTGGTGATCCACGAGGTCGGGCATCACTTCGGGCTGAGTGATGCCGATATCGAGGCATTGGAGGACGCGGCGGACTGACCGCTTGCAGGCTGGCGATTTGCTGGCAAAGTCTGCGCCATGCGCCAATACCTGCTCCCGCTCGCCGCCCTGCTTGCCGCTACGCCGGCGCTGCCTCAGGCTTCCGCCAATATTGCCGCCGGGCGCGCCCAGCCTTCGCCACTGGCCCCGGCCGAGATCGTCAACGCGGCGAAGGGTGATTGGGCGGCGATTGCTTCCTCTGACCTGCTGGTGATGGACCTGGCCCCGGACGCCAAGGGCAAGCCACGCCGCGTGGTGATCCAGCTGATGCCCGCGCCGTTCAGCCAGGGCTGGGTCGGCAATATCCGCAAGCTGGCGGCGGCGAAGTTCTGGGATGGGACCAGCATCAATCGGGTGCAGGACAATTACGTGGTCCAGTGGGGTGATGCCACCGAGAAGAAGCCATTGCCTGCAGGATTGGCGGTGGTGCCTCAAAGCGAATACGTCGCCGAGATCAGGGAAGAGCTGATTGACGATCCCATTGTTCATGGGCATCGGGTCCGGCCATGGGCCACCAATGTGTCAGGGGAAGGGGGCGTGTTTACGCCCATCGCCGTTCCGCCGATGTCAAAGCGGCGGAGCAAGGCCAGCGCAGATCAAGCGCAGTATCGTCGCGAAACTTACGGCTGGCCGACCGGGTTTGCTGAAGGCTGGCCGGTCTCCGGTGACCTCAACGCCAGAGGGCGGCTTGGCAAGACCGGCGAAATCTGGCCAGTCCACTGCTACGGCATGGTCGGCGTCGGTCGCGATTTGCCGCCCAACACCGGCACCGGGGCCGAGCTCTACACCGTGATCGGCCATGCCCCGCGCCATCTTGATCGCAATATCGCGCTGGTCGGCCGGGTGATCGAGGGGATCGAGCACCTTTCCAGCCTGCCGCGCGGGACCGGGGCGCTGGGGTTCTATGAAACGCCGGAGGAGCGCACGGCGATTGTCTCGGTGCGGATCGGCAGCGAGATCAGCGGGCTGCCGGGCTACGAATATCTCTCGACCGAGAGCGAGAGCTTCGCGCGCTATGCCGATGCCCGCGCCAATCGCCGCGATGCCTTCTTCATTCGACCAGCCGGTGGGGCAGACGTGTGCAACATTCCAGTGCCGGTGCGGCGGGTGAAGTGATTGAACGGATCACTCACACCGGCAAGCTCTGGCGCTGGAGCGGCAGTTCAGGCGGCTCGTGGCACTTTCTGACCATCGATGGCGAGGCTGGCGAGGCCTTGTCCGGCACGGCGCTGATGCGGCGGATGGAGAAGACCCTGGGCGGGTTCGGCTCGCTCAAGGTCAGTGCCACGATTGGCGACAGCCAGTTCCGCACTTCGCTGTTCCCCAGCAAGGAACTGGGCTGGCTGCTGCCGGTCAAGGCCAGCGTCCGCAAGGCCGAGGGTATCGGCGAGGGCGACTCCGTTGCCGTGACGCTCGAAGTTTAAAGCCGCTCGGCCTCGGCCACGGCGTCGCTGGCGCGCAGGGCCGAGACGATGCGGGTGAGGTGGGCCAGGTCGGTCACGTCGAGATCGACGTCATAGGTACTGAACAGCTCATCGCGGCTGGAGTTTTCCAGCGCGGCGATATTGGCGCGGTTGCTGGCGAAGATGCCGGCGGCCTCGGCCAGGGTGCCAGGGCGGTTGTGCAGCACCATACGGATGCGGGCGACGGCGCCGGTGGTCCGTTCGCCCCACGACAGGTCCAGCCAGTCGGCATCGACGCCGCTGGCGAGCGTCAGGCAGTTGATCGCGTGGACTTCCACCCCCTTGCCCAGCACGCGCACGCCGACGATCCGGTCGCCCGGCACCGGGTGGCAGCATTCGGCGAGGTGGAAGGCGACCCCGGCGGTCAGGCCGCGGATCGAGATCGCGCGTTCCTGCCGCGGCCAGTGGTCGGGATCTTCCATCCCGGTGGTGCTGCCGGGGACCAGGGCTTCCATCACCTGCCGGTCAGCCAGCTTGGCCGTGCCGATGGCGACCAGCAGGTCTTCCTCGCTGGTCAGACCCAGCCGTTTGACCGCCTCGCGCACGGCCTTCTTGCCGATCTTGCTGGGCAGGCGGTCCGATATGCCTTCGAGCAGCTTGCGCCCGATCGCGGCGACTTCCTCGCGCTCTTTCGCCCGCACCGCACGGCGGATCGCGGCGCGGGCCTTGCCGGTGACGACAAAGCCGAGCCAGGAGAGCTGGGGCGAGGCGGTGCGGTTCTTGATGATCTCCACCACGTCGCCATTGTTGAGCGGCGTGCGCAGCGGCATGTGCCGGCCGTTGATCTTGGCCCCGACCGCGAAGTTGCCGAGGTCGGAGTGAACCGCATAGGCGAAGTCCACCGGGGTCGATCCCTTGGGTAGCTGGTGCAACGCGCCCTTGGGGGTGAAGGCAAAGATGCGGTCCTGGTAGATCGCCAGGCGCGTATGCTCGAGCAGCTCCTCGGCATCGTGGCTGGCATCGACGATCTCGATCAGATCGCGCAGCCAGCCGACCTGGCCATCGGGCCGGTCGCCCTGCTTGTAGGCCCAGTGCGCGGCCAGCCCGAACTCGTTGGTGCGGTGCATGTCATGGGTGCGGATCTGCACCTCCATCCGCATCGAATTCTCGAAGATCAGGCTGGTGTGGAGCGAGCGGTAACCGTTCGATTTCGGCGTCGAGAGGTAGTCCTTGAACCGGCCCGGGATCATCTGCCAGGTGGTGTGGAGCACGCCCAGCGCGCGGTAGCAGTCCGCCGTGGTCTCGGTCAGCACGCGGAAGGCCATGATATCGGTGATCTGCTCGAAGGAGACATGGCGTTCGGCCATCTTCTTCCAGATCGAATAGGGGTGCTTCTCGCGCCCCGAAACTTCCACCTTCAGCCCGGCTTCGGCCAATGCCTGCTTGATCTCGAGAGCAATCGCATCGACCTGGCCGCCGTCGGTCTCGCGAATCTGGGCAAGCCGCCCGGTGATGGTGGCATAGCCTTCAGGCTCCAGCTGCTCGAAGGCCAGGAGCTGCATTTCCCGCATGTATTCGTACATGCCCACCCGCTCGGCCAGCGGCGCGTAGATATCCATCGTCTCGCGCGCGATCCGGCGGCGCTTGTCGGCACTCTTGATGAAGTGCAGCGTGCGCATGTTGTGCAGCCGGTCCGCCAGCTTGACCAGCAGGACGCGGATGTCCTCGCTCATCGCCAGCAGGAACTTGCGCAGGTTTTCAGCCGCGCGCTCGTTCTCGCTCATCACCTCGATCTTGGAGAGCTTGGTCACCCCATCGACCAGCCGCGCGACATCGGGTCCGAACAGGCGCTCGATCTCGGCCGTGGTGGCCAGGGTATCCTCGACCGTATCGTGGAGCAATGCGGTAATGATGGTATCCTGATCAAGCTTGAGCTCGGTCATCAGGCCCGCCACCTCGACCGGATGGCTGAAATAGGGATCACCGCTGGCCCGCTTCTGGGTGCCGTGTTTCTGCACCGTATAGACATAGGCCCGGTTGAGCATCGCCTCATCGGCGTCCGGGTCATAGGCGAGCACGCGCTCGACAAGTTCATACTGGCGCAACATTACGGTCTATGTGGGGGAGGACCCCCCGCTCCGGCAAGCGCTTTTCCCGCCGATCAGGACCAGGTCGCCTCGGGCGGCAGGCTCATCAAGATCGCGTCGATATTGCCGCCGGTCTTGAGGCCAAACAGCGTGCCGCGGTCATAGACCAGATTGAATTCGGCATAGCGGCCGCGCCATTCAAGCTGCTGGGCCTTGTCGGCCGGGGTAAAGGCCATGCCCATGCGGCGGCGGACCAGCTTGGGATAGATTGCCAGGAAGGCCTCGCCGACATCACGGGTGAAGGCGAAATTGGCCTCGAACCCGGCATCATCGGCACATTCAAGGTGATCGTAGAAGATCCCGCCAACGCCGCGGTGGACGCCGCGGTGGGGGATGAAGAAGTACTCATCGGCCCAGACCTTGAACTTCGGGTAGTACTCCGGATCGTGGGCATCGCAGGCCGCCTGGAAGGCCGCGTGAAAGTCTGCCGTATCCTCGGCATAGGGGATCGGCGGGTTGAGATCGCCGCCGCCGCCGAACCAGGCCTTGGTGGTGGTCAGGAAACGGGTGTTCATGTGCACGGCCGGCACGTGCGGGTTGGCCATGTGGGCAACCAGGCTGATGCCGGTAGCCGTGAAGCCGGGCTGCTCGACACTGGCACCGTTGACCGAGGGGGCGAACTGCGGCGCAAAGGTGCCGTGGACGGTCGAGACATTGACGCCGACCTTTTCGAATACCTTGCCCTTCATGACCCCGCGCGTCCCGCCGCCAGGGTTGGGGTTGCCCGCTTCCTCGCGCTGCCAGGTCTGATAATCGAACCGAGCCGGGCTGCCAGCCTCGGCCTCGATCGCTTCGAATTCGGCACAGATCCGGTCGCGCAGGCTCTCGAACCAAGCCTTGGCGCGGGCAGTTTGGGGGGTCCAGTCGGTCATGTCCCGCCCTTGCCAAGCAACACGGCTTCCGGCAAGGAAAAGCCATGGTTCCCTTTTCGTTCGCAGGTGAGGATATGGCGCTGCTGGAAGGCGGCGCGCTTTACTGGCCGCGCGAGCAGGCGTTGCTGGTGGCCGACCTGCACCTGGAAAAGGCCAGCTTTTTTGCCCGGTTCGGGCAGATGCTGCCGCCCTATGACAGCCGCGAGACGCTGGAGCGGGTGGCCCGCGCCATCCGCCTCAGCGGCGCGCGCCGGGTCTTCACGCTGGGCGACAATTTCCACGATAGCGATGGCGCCAACCGGCTTGAGCCGCACGCCGCCGGGATGCTGGCGGCGCTGACCCAGGTGACAGACTGGGTCTGGATCGGCGGGAACCACGATGCCGGATCGGCGCCGGGGACCATGCTGGATGAACTGGAGGTCGGCCCGCTGGTGCTGCGGCATGAGGCGCGCGCCGGCGAGGAGCGGGCCGAACTGTCCGGTCATTTTCACCCCAAGCTGCGGATTGCCGCGCGCGAACGCTCAGTCGCGCGGCCATGCTGGGCGGCGAGCGAACGCAAGCTGATCCTGCCAGCTTTCGGCGCGCTGACCGGGGGAATGGACGTGGCTGACCCGGCGATCATCGCCGCGATGCAGCCGGCGCGGGCGGTCCACGCGGTCCTGCCGGTGCGCGGCCAGCTGGTGCAGGTTCCGGTCTGGCGGCAAGCCGCATAAAATGGCGGCTTCCCCAGCGCGGGGATTCGGATTAAGGACGCGCGCAGTAAGACATTGCCCAAAGGAGCAGGCACTATAGCACCCCCACCCCGGCGCATGATGACGCCCCCCGTGAAGAGCGGGCCGCGCTACAACCAGATGATCACCTCGGACAAGGTCCGCGTCATTGACGAAAACGGTGAAAACCTTGGCGTCATGTATACCCGCGAAGCGATCGAGCAGGCAGCCGAAGTAGGGCTGGACCTCGTGGAGATTTCTCCCAACGCCGATCCGCCGGTGGCGAAGTTCCTTGATGTCGGCAAGTTCCGGTATGAGGCCCAGAAAAAGGCCAATGCCGCGCGCAAGAATCAGAAGACGCAGGAGATCAAGGAGATCAAGATGCGTCCGAACATCGACGATCACGACTATGACGTGAAGATGCGCGCGATCCACAAGTTCATTGGCGAGGGCGACAAGGTCAAGGTGACCCTGCGCTTCCGCGGCCGCGAACTGTCGCACCAGCAGCTGGGCATGATCCTGCTCAAGCGGGTGCAGGAAGACACTGCCGAAGACGCCAAGATCGAGGCCTATCCCCGCATGGAAGGCCGCCAGATGCTGATGGTGCTGTCACCGAAATAAGCCCGGCTTCGGCCGGATCGCAGGGGGAGGAAGCATGACCGCCAGGCGCATTGCCTTCTGGCTGGGCCCGATCGGCTTCCTCCTGACCTTGCTGACTGCGGCCCCGGCCGGAATGCCGGACTTGGCCTGGCCCACCGCCGGGCTGGTCTGGTGGATGGCCACCTGGTGGATGAGCGAGGCCCTGCCGCTCTATGCCACGGCCTTCCTGCCCTTCGTGGTCCTGCCGCTGCTGGGCGTGGCCGATGCCACCAAGACTGCGGCGGCCTATTACTCGCCGATCATGTTCCTGTTCCTGGGCGGGGCCTTCCTCGCGCTCGCGATCGAGCGAACCGGGCTGCACCGCCGCCTCGCTCTTGCCATCCTGAGCCGGGCCGGGGGATCGAACTGGCAACTGCTGCTGGCAGTGATGGCGGCAACCGCGCTGCTTTCGATGTTCATTTCCAACACCTCAACCGCGCTGATCATGATGCCGATGGCGGTTGCCATGCTGGCGTCCGGCGGGGTCAAGGCAGAGGAGACCGCCGGGATCGCCGGGGCCCTGCCGATGGGCATCGCCTTTGCCGCCTCGATCGGCGGGCTGGGCACAATGGTCGGCTCACCCACCAATGCGATTTCGGCCGGGCTGCTCGAAAAGTCGCTGGGGATCGAGCTGAGCTTTGCTCAGTGGAGCCTCTATGGCCTGCCAGTGGTGCTGCTGGCCGTGCCGCTGGCCGCGCTGATCATCGCCAAGGTCCAGCGGATCGATGCCGACACATTCGATCCCGCCGCCGCGCGCAACGCGATCCGGCAGGCCGATGCCTGGAGCGTGGCCGAAAAGCGCCTGCTGCCGGTCTTCATCCTGACCGTGCTGGCCTGGCTGACCCAGTATTGGACCGAGCCGCTGTTTCCCAAGGGCGGGCTGACCGACGGGACCATCGCCGTGATTGCCGGCCTGCTGCTGTTTGTCCTGCCCGACGGGACGGGTCGGCCGATGCTGACCTGGCCCGAGGCCAACCGCGCGCCGTGGGACGTGGTGCTGATGTTCGGCGGCGGCCTGGCACTGGCCATGGGGATGAGCGCCTCGGGCCTGGCCGACTGGATGGGGCAGATGCTGCTCCCGCTGAAATCGGTGCCGCTGCCGATCGTGGCGCTGGTGCTGGTCGCTTTCGTGGTGGTGGTCACCGAATTTGCCAGCAATGTCGCGGCGGCCAGCGGGATCATGCCCGTGGTCGGCGCGCTGGTCGTGGCCTTGGGGGCCGATCCGATCCTGCTGGCCCTCCCCGCCGCGCTCGCGGCCTCGTGGGGCTTCATGCTGCCTTCGGGCACCGGTCCAAATGCGATCGCCTGGGCGACCGGGCATATCGCCCTGCCGCGCGTGCTGCTGGCCGGCCTGCTGCTCGATGTGGCGGGCGTGTTCCTGCTGGTCGGCGTGATCTGGGGCGTCGCTGCGTTGATTTGATTCCGGTTACAGTTGAAATCAGTTTAGCGCGCCGTTAGGTTGCCGCCAGCACGGCACCGGACGGAGATGCGCACCTGCGGAGGTTAGGGGCGCCAGGGCCTCCGCTGCCAGACCAGCTCCCGCCTTCCTGGGAGCGTCCGCGCCTATTGCAAGGCCGCCAGAGGAAGGATGCCAGTCAATGGCCGATACCCGTAAACCCAAAGCCGCGATCACCCATATCGGCAATCACGAGCTTTCGCCCGCCACGCTGATGATGGGGCACGGCTATGATCCCGTGCTGTCTGAAGGCAGCCTCAAGGCACCGATCTTCCTGACCAGCACCTTCGCTTTCCCCAGCGCCGCCGATGGCAAGCGCTTCTTCGAAGGGATCACCGGCAAGGTCCCCGGCGGCACCGACGGCCTGGTCTATTCGCGCTTCAACGGCCCCAACCAGCAGATCCTCGAAGGCCGACTGGCGCTGTGGGACGGCGCGGAAGAGGCGCTGTGCTTTTCGAGCGGGATGACTGCGATCACCGTGCTGATGCTGGCGCTGTGCAACGCCGGGGACGTGATCGTCCATTCCGGCCCGCTCTATGCCGCGAGCGAAGGCTTCGTCGCCAAGCACATGAGCCGCTTCGGCGTGACCTATCGGGACTTCCCGGCCGGGGCGACCCGCGCCGAGATCGAGGCCGTGATTGAGGACGCCAAGGCCCTGGCCGCGCAGCAGGGCGGCAAGGTTGCGATGATCTACCTGGAAAGCCCTGCCAATCCGACCAATGCCCTGGTCGACGTTGAAGCCGTGCGCGATGCACGCGATGCCGCTCTGGGAGCGGACTGCCCGATTGCGATCGACAACACGTTCCTGGGTCCGCTGTGGGCGCGCCCGATCGATCAGGGCGCCGACCTGGTGGTCTATTCGCTGACCAAATATGTTGGCGGTCATTCCGATCTTGTCGCCGGTTCGGTCTCGGGCGCGAAGAAGTGGCTCACGCCGATCCGCATGCTGCGCAACACCATGGGCGGAATCGCCGATCCCAACACCGCCTGGATGCTGCTGCGCAGCCTGGAAACGGTCGAACTGCGGATGACCCGCGCGGGCGAAAACGCCGCCAAGGTCTGCGCCTGGCTCAAGGATCATCCCAAGGTCGAGGGCCTTGGCTATCTCGGCATGATCGACGATCCGCGCCAGCAAGACATCTATAACCGCCACTGTTCAGGAGCTGGCAGCACCTTCTCGCTGCTGCTGAAAGGACGTGAGGCCGAATGCTTCCGCTTCCTCGATGCGCTCAGGATCGCCAAGCTGGCAGTCAGCCTCGGTGGGACCGAAACGCTGGCCAGTCATCCTGCGAGCATGACGCACCTGTCGGTTCCGGACGAGCGCAAGGCCGCACTCGGCATCACTGACAACCTGGTGCGAATCTCGATCGGGATCGAGGCGGCCGACGATTTGATCGCCGACTTCGAACAGGCACTGGCGGCGGTCTGACCCGCCGCCAATTGCCCCCTCAGAGTTTCATCGGCTGGCGTTCCCAATAGGTCAGCGAGCGCCACAGCCATTCGAACGGGCCGAAGCGGAAGTACTTCAGCCAGATCACGCTCCAGATGAACTCGGCCACCCAGATTGCGGCGACCACGTAGTAGAGCTGGTGCCGCTCGAGCTGGCCGAACAGACCCAGGCCCGGTCCGAAGCTGTAGAACAGCCAGGTGCAGATGATCGTCTGCATGAGGTAGTTGCTGAGCGCCATGGTCCCGACTGCGGCCATCCCGCGCTGGAACGCCTTGAACAGGCCGGCCTTGATGAAGGCGAGCAGCAGGCCGAGGTGGCCGATCACCATGGCCAGACGGCTCAGTTCGTAAGTGGTGTCAGCCCGCTTGGCGGCGACCAGGTCGAAGCCGGAGCCGACGATCTGGTTCATCTCGTAAAAGCCTAGCGGAATGCCGATCGCATAGCCGCCAGCCATCATGCCCAGGTAGAACCCGACTGAGCGCTGTGCCCCCAGCACACCCAGCTTGAGCAGGGCCATGCCGATCAGCATGAACGGCACCATGTCAAAGAAGAAGAAGAACGGCAGGCCGACCCACTGGAACTCAAAACTGCCCGGCAGCTGGCCGCCGACGGCATCGAGGTAGGAACCGCTGTGCCAGGCCTGCTGGGCGGTCGCGCTTTCGCGGGTCGGGCGCCAGTGCCCTTCGACCTTCTTCCATTCTTCGGCCGCCTTGGTCTGGTCAGCGGTGAGGGTCTTGCCAGCGGCGAGCGCGGTCTGCGCGGCAACCGCCTTGTCGCGGGTTTCGGCAATGCTCTTGGCACCAGCGAAGGACATGGCCGTCGCCGCCAGCAGCAGCGCTGCGCCGATGATCAGCAGGCGGCGCGGGGCCAGCTTGCGGAACGAGAACAGCACCAGTCCGCACAGCGAATAGGCGAACAGAATTTCGCCGGTCCAGAGCAGCAGCGTCCAGTGAATCACGCCGAACAGCATCATCCACAGCATCCGCCGGAAGTGAATTTCGGCCGCCATGATCCCGGCTCCGGCCTGTTCCATCCGTTCGGTCAGGAGGACAATTCCGGCCCCGAACAGCAGCGAAAAGATGCCGCGCATCGTCCCTTCGAACCCGACGTTGATGATCTTGTAGGCCAGGAGGTTCGGCCCCTCGACCCCGCCAGCAACAGTCGGATTGTTGTAGGCTTGGAACAGCAGGCCGAAGGCCGTGATGTTCATGGCCAGAATGCCAAAAACGGCAATCCCGCGCAGGATGTCTAGCGATTCAACGCGCGCGACCTTGGTAACAGGCGCTACTGCGCTCTGGTCTTGAGCCATCGGTCTTCTCCCCGGGCGGGGAAAGCGCGACCCGACAACTGCCCCCTTCAGACTGGCCCACCCCTCCAGTCCCGGACGCCGGCAAGGCTACGCCGCATGCGTGGCGACGGCAAGGCTTGATAGGGGGCCCCGCTTCTGCTTGAGGCTGGAGCCATGAACGAGCACACGCATGACAAGCTGCAGCAGGACGAACCCACCCTCCGCCCCGGATTGGGGCTGGTCAGGGACGGCATCTGGGCCGGCTGGTACCACTGGGAGCCGGTCGACTTCTTCGAGGAGCACGCCGGGCCCTTCTACTGCAAGCCTGAGGGCGAAGGCCCCGATGCCCCGATCGTCTGCGGCTTCCTGCCCGAGGCCAAGAACCGCAACGGCGGCGGCAATATCCATGGCGGGGCGCTGATGACCTTTGCCGACTATGCGCTGTTCATGATCGCCGGCGGGATGGACACCTCGGTCCACGGCGTGACGATGAACATGAACTGCGATTTCGTCGGCGCGGCCGAGCCGGGCCGGCTGCTGACCGCACGGGGCGAGACCGTCCGGGCCGGGGGCAGCGTGGTCTTCATACGCGGGATCATCGACGATGCCGGACGCAACGTCCTGTCGTTCTCGGCCTCGATCAAGCGCTTCAAGAAGAGTTGAGCGGCAGCTCCAGATAAACGCTGTCGCACAGCTCGCCAGCCACCAGCCAGGTTCCGGCGACGCGTGCCGTCTCAAGGAAGCCCGCCCGTTCCAGCAAGCGCAGCGACGGCGCGTTGCGCGGATCGACGTCGGCCTTCAGCTTGGGCAAGCCCCTCGCGCGCGTGTAACTGACCAGAGCGGCAAGCGCCTCGCTGGCAAGACCGCGGCCGTGATAGGCCGGATGCAGCAGGTAGCCCAGTTCAGGCAGCCGCCAGCAGCCCATCTTGCCGATCGGTTGCCCGTCATGCTCGATAATGAAGTCATCGCTGATCGCTGGATCGGCCGCAATCATCGCTTCAAGCCAATCCCGGCTGGTGGCGATATCGGTATGCGGCGGCGTGGACCAATAACGCATCACCCCCGGATCGCTCATCGCGGCGTGGATCATGGCCAGGTCGCTCGGGACAGCGCGGCGCAGCACCACTCGCCCCGCCTCGATCCGGTCCCTGCGGGTTGCCGGATCTAGCCCTTCCACTCCCGCCGTTCCTCCGCCTGGCGCAGCACTTCGTAGGCCAGTTGCAGCGCCTGGAAGGCCTTGGCGGCTGCTTCATCGCCCGGGCGCAGATCGGGGTGGACCTGCTTCGCCTTGGTCCGGTAGTTCTTCTTGATCGCCTCGAAATCCGCGTCAGGATCGAGTTCAAGCAGATCGAGCGCGCGCAGTTCATCGCGGCTGCGCGTGCCATCGCCCGAGCCGGCCCATTCATAATGCGCCGATTCCTTGAAACCTTCGTGGGTCTGGCGCTCGGCCGCCTCGCGCTCGGCCGCTTCCTCGGCGGTGAGCCCGGCGAAATAGTCCCAGCCGCGATTATATTCAGCGGCATGTTCCTGGCAGAACATCCAGCGATCCGGGTTGTTGGGAGACTTCGGCGCGGGGCAGGTGCCGGGTTCGCTGCAACCGGCCCGATCGCACAGCCGGACCTGCACGGCATCGCGCGCGCCGCCATAGCCGCCCCACCGCGGAAAGCCCCAGCTGTCTGATCGGCGCGCTCTGCTCATCAGGCCGCGATAGGCCCGGGGCCCGAGTCCACGCAAGCGAAAGCGGCCTTCAGGGAAGATTCAGGAATGGCGGGCAAAAGACCGTATTGCAATGCAACATGGGCAGGCCCATCTGCGTCACGCGTATTCCGCTGGAGTCCCACCATGATGAGCAAGCAACTGGCCATGTCGATTGCCGCCTCTGTGCTGGCCATGGCGGCTTATGCCCTGCTGGGAACCGCTCCCCATGGCCGCAGCCTGGGCGAAGAAGGACCGCGCTGGTCGGTCCAGGCCGATAGCGCGACCCTGCCTGATCTGGGCCAGCTGCTGCCGACGCTGCAGTAAGCAGCGCCGGCCCAGGCTCAGCTTCAATCGATCGTGATCGTTACCGCGCGGCGGTTCTTGGCCCAGCTTTCCTCATCCGAGCCGAGCGCAACCGGGCGTTCCTTGCCATAGCTGACCGTGGTCAGTCGGCTGGCATCAACCCCCAGTGAAACCAGGAAGTTCTTGGCCGCATTGGCGCGGCGCTCACCCAGCGCCAGGTTGTATTCGCGCGTACCGCGTTCGTCGGCATGCCCCTCAACCGTGGCGCGCTTGCCCGGATACTTGAGCAGCCAGGTCGCCTGGGCCTGCAAGGCGGCCTGATCAGCACTATCGACATTGAACTTGTCGGTATCGAAGTAGATCGTGTCCTGGCCCATCATCTGGGCCACGAAATCGGCCTGGCTGCCGGGTGTCGGCGCAGAGCTTTCACCCTGGGTCGAGCCGGTCGAAACCGCCGGCCCCGGATCGGGCGGGAGCTGCTTGGGCGCCTTCGACGCGCAGGCGCCCAGCGCCAGCGAAGCAACGATGGCGGCCGTGAGGGTCAGGCGGGAATGGGCCATGGAACTCTCCTTTGGTAAGCGACAGTTGTGACGGTGCGATACTAACCGAGTCAACGCTCATCTGGCTCCCGTCAGGGACGAAGCGGTCCCCACGCGGGATCGGAGCCATCGACCGGGGTGGCGAGCCGGCGTTCGTTGCGCCCGGTCAGGTCGACCTGCCAAAGCGAAGCCTTGCCGCTGCCCCGCGCCGTGCGGAAGAACTGGATGATCCGACCGTTCGGTGCCCAGGTCGGCGCTTCGTCCTGCCACGAATCGGTCAGGTAGCGCATCTCCTGCCCGGCCGGGTCCATCACGCCGATGCGGAAATTGCCGGTGATGTGAGTGAAGGCGATCTGATCGCCGCGTGGGCTCCATTCGGGCGTCGCGGCGCGGCCGCCGAAGAAGCTGATCCGCTTCTGCCCCGAACCGTCCGCATTCATTACATAGACCTGCTGGCTGCCCGAACGGTCGCTTTCGAACACGATCCGGCTGCCATCGGGCGAAAAGGAACCGCCGATATCGATCCCCGGCGTATCGGTCAGCCGCACAGAGGCACCGCCAGCGGCGGGCATCTTGTAAATGTCGGTATTGCCGGCAATGGCCATCGAATAGAGCACCCACTTGCCATCGGGCGACCAGCGCGGTGCGAACAGCGGGTTCGGACTTTGCAGCAGCAGCCGCTGGGTGTTGCGCTCCAGATCGTAGATGTAGATCCGCGGCTGGCCGTTGAAGTAGCTGAGGTACAGGATCGACTTGTAATCGGGCGAATAGCGCGGGGTCAGCGCGGTCGCCTGGCCGGTGGTCAGGTAGCGGTGGTTGGCCCCGTCCGAATCCATGATCGCCAGGCGCTTCATCCGCCGGTCCTTGGGTCCGGTTTCGGCGATATAGGCGATGCGGCTGTCGAAGAACGGGTTCTCGCCCGAAAGGCGGGCATAGACCATGTCCGAACACTTGTGCGCCGCCCGGCGCCAGTCACCCGGAGCAACCTGCCAGGCGGCACTGGCCAGCTGCTGCTTGAGCGCGACGTCGTAGAGGTAGCAGCCGACCAGCAACTGGTCGCCATCGCCGGGGCGGACAAAGCCCTGGACCAACATTTCGGCGCTGCGCCCGGACCAGGTATCGAAGCTGGGGGTGCGGACCTCCTCAAACGCCGGGCGCGGCAGGCTGTCCGGCCCGACCGGCTTGAACAGGCCATTGTTCTTGAGGTTGGCGGTGATCACCTGGGCCAGGCTATAGCCCAGCGCCCCGGTCGAGCCGGCGCTGGTCGCGGTCGGCACGTCGGCATTGGTGGCAAAGGCGGGGATCGCAATGCCAAGGTCCTGCCAGTCGCTCTCGTCGGAGACCGAGCCGGACAGCCCCTCTTCGGCCGGGACGGCCTGGGTTGGCTGCGGCATAGGCGTCGATTGCTGGGCCACCAGCGGAGAGCCCAGCAGCAGGGCTAGAACAGTGAGCGAAGAACGGATCATTGCGACAACTTCCTGTCGAAACGGAAGGCGGTAACGCGCTTCCAGGCCGGATAGTATTCCTCCGGCAGGTTGAACGGAGCCGCCAAGCGCACGGCGCGGATCGCCTGTTCGGCGTGGCGTGCGGCCTGGGCGCGGTTGGCATCGGTGATCCCTTCCTGGCGGACCAGGCGCGGCGCACCGGCCAGCGAGCCATCGGGATTGAGATCCCAGGTCAGGATGGTGACCAGCAATTCAGCCTCGGCCCCTTGCGGCGCGGCCCACTTGGGCTTGAGCTGGCGCGAGATTGCCCCCGCCAGCGCCGAGCGCACTGCCGGGCCAATCGTGGCGGCGGGTGGCGGGCCGGGCGGGGCCTTGGCCGTGCCGCCGGGGCTACCCTTCAGGAAATCATCGCCAATCCGGCTCGCGCCTGGCCTGGTCACGGCCTTGGCCGGCGGCGCCTTTGGCGCGGGCGTGGTGGCCTTGGCTGGCGGCGCTTTGGCAGGAGGAGCCTTGGCGAGCGGTGCGGACTTCGGCGGCGGCGCGACGGTGGCGCGCGGCAGCGGCTTGGGCAGCGGTTCGGGCTGAGCCACGGGCGCGGGCGGCGGCGGGGCCGCCTGTTCGCCCAGTTCGGGCGCTTCCTCTGCAGCCGCAGGGGCGGTGGAGGGGGAGGTCGAGGCCAGACCAATGTCCTCGCTGAGCGTCACGGTGATGCTCTCCGGCGGCGGCAAAGGCACCGGCGTCGGCCGCAGGGTCAGCACCAGCACCAGCCCGGCATGGGCGGCGAGGGCAACCAGCAGCGCCAGTCCTTCATCGCGTCGAAGAGCGGTCACGGCCATCGGCTGAGTCCTGTCCGGGCGTACCTGAACTATTGGTGACCAGGGAGATGGCGTTGAACCCGGCATTGTTGAGCTCGCCCATCACGGCGATCACTTCGCCATAGTCGAGGCTCTTGTCCGCCCGCAGCGTCACCAGTGGCGGCTTGCCATCCGCGCCCGGCGGGATCGACGCCAGCCGATCGGGCAGGGCGGATCGCGCGATCTCGGTCTGGTCGAGATAGAGCCGTCCGTCGCGTGATAGGGTCAGGTTGATCTGCTGCGGTTCCTGGTCGAGCGCCTTGGCGCGGCTGTCAGGCAGGTTCACCGGCACCCCGGCATTGAGCAGCGGGGCGGTGACCATGAAGATGATCAGCAGCACCAGCATGACGTCGACCAGCGGCGTGACGTTGATCTCTGACACGGGCACGCGGGCGCGGCGTCGCCCCCGTCCACCACCGGGATTGAGGCTCGCACCCATCAGGCGGCGTCCAGTTCGCGGCTGAGGCTGGCGTGAAAGCGATCGGCAAAGCGCTGCATCCGCGCCTCAAGCTGGTTCACCCGGTGCGAGAAGCGGTTGTAGGCAATGACCGCGGGGATTGCCGCGAACAGGCCGATCGCGGTCGCAAACAGCGCTTCGGAAATGCCCGGCGCGACCACCGCCAACGATGAATTCTGCTGCGAGCCGATCTGGAAGAACGAGTTCATGATCCCCCAGACCGTGCCGAACAGGCCCACGAAGGGCGCGACCGAGCCGACTGTGGCGAGGAAGTTCAAGCGCTCGGCCAACCGATCTGCTTCCTGCGCCACGGCGCTGTCCATCACGCCGGCCAGGCGCTGGCGGGTGCCTTCGCGGTCGATAACCTTGGCGGCGGTGGAGCGGCGCCATTCGCCAAGCCCGGCAGCAACCACGCGGGCCGAGGGGATTTCACCCGCTTCCTTGGCCCCGCGCTCGGCCTGGAAGGCATCAATATCGGCCGCCTTCCAGAAGTCGCGCTCATAGGCTTCGGTCCGCTTGCGGATCCCGGCCATGCGCAGCGAAAACGAAATGATGATCGCCCAGACCCAGACCGAGGCGACCACCAGGCCGGCCATGACCGACTGGACGACGATATCGGCATCGAAGAACAGCTGGACCGGATCGAGCCGGGTCGGGGCAGTGGCCAAGAGGGCAAGAGTGCTCATCAGGATCCTTCGGGCATGATTGAAGCAAAGGCATCGCGCCAGGCGGCAGGCATGCGGCGAGGACGGCCTTCGGGGGAAACAAAACCGATGCGCAGCCGCGCTTCGGAGAGCAGGCGGCCATCTTCATGGCGGGCAATCTGGTGCATCCGGCACGAGGCAGCGCCGAGTTCCTCGCAGCTGGTTTCGATCTGCACGGCATCGTCAAGCCGCGCCGGGGCGGCATAGCGAATGGTCAGCTCGGTCACGGCAAAGGCCCCTTCGCCGGCCTCGTTGACCGCGCGCTGGTCAATCCCCAGCAGGCGGACGAAGTCGGACCGGGCACGTTCGAACCAGCGCAGGTAATTGGCGTGATAGACCACGCCCGAGAGGTCGGTATCCTCGAAATAGGCGCGCACGGCAAAGCGGTGCACCTTGCCGTCGATCAGGCCGCTTGGTGCTGGGGGGAAGTTTGCCATGTCCCCGCCTTAGCCGGGGCGCGACTCGCAGGGCAAGAGCGCGTTCAGTCGAACCGCGCCAGCATCGGGCCGAGTGGCTTGCCGCCGAACAGGTGGACGTGGAGGTGCGGCACTTCCTGGTGGCCATGCTGGCCGATATTGGCGAGCAGGCGGTAGCCCGGCTCAACCAGCCCGAGCGAGCGCGCCACATGACCGACGCCGCGGACGAAACCGGCGATCTCCTCCGCCGACGCCTTGGCCGAAAAATCATCCCAGCTGACGTAGGCCCCCTTGGGGATCACCAGCACATGGGTGGGTGCCTGAGGGTTGATGTCATGGAAGGCCAGGACCCATTCGTCCTCGTAGACCGTGCGGTTCGGGATTTCGCCGCGCAGGATCTTCGCGAAGACGTTCTGGTCATCATAGGGCAGGGTAGGATCAATCGGCATCATTCGCTCCGGCTGGCTTTTTCGGCGATCCCGCTGGTCCCTTCGCGGCGGTCAAGTTCGGCCAGAACCTCATCCAGCGAGACACCCTTGGCATCGAGCAGGACCAGCAGGTGAAAGATCGTGTCGGCAGCCTCGCCCACCAGTTCGTCATGGGTGCCGGCCAGCGCGGCGGTGATTGTTTCGATCGCTTCCTCGCCCAGCTTGCGGGCGATCACCGGCACGCCGCGGGCATGAAGCTTGGCCACCCAGCTGGTCGCCGGATCGGCATCACGGCGCGCGGCAATGGTCGCGGCCAGGCGGGAGAGGGTATCGGGAGCGCTCATCGCCAATCGAATGCGGCGGAGTGAGGCATGGGTCAAGCGCGTAGCTTGCTGGCAGCTCAGTCCTTCGGCGGGCGGCGACCACCCTGGCGGCCGATGATCAGCCCCAGCACGCCCAGCGCCAGCAAGGTCGCCACGCTAGGATCGGGGATCGCAATACCGTTGCTGGCGAGTGCGGGGGCATCGGCGGCGAGCGCCAGCAAGGCGATCAGCATATGCGGCCAGGCCCGCCGGATGGTGGTGATTTGCGACATCTCAAGCAGTTACGCAATTTGCGTGCCATGGCTGGCGGGATCGCGCTGGGCGCAAAGCAATGATGGTTAATCGCGCCTCAGCGATTCAAGTGATTGTAAAGTCAGCCGACTCTGGCGCTCAGCCGCGCGCCGGCAGGCCAGCCGCGCGCAGCGCCGCGTGGGCTTCGGCAATGGTGTGCTTGCCGAAGTGGAAGATCGAGGCGGCGAGGACCGCGCTGGCATGGCCCCTGGTGACGCCTTCGACCAGGTGATCGAGCGTTCCGACCCCGCCACTGGCGATCACCGGGACCGAGACAGCATCGGCAATCGTGCAGGTGAGTTCGAGGTCATAGCCAGCCTGCGTCCCGTCCCCATCCATCGAAGTGACCAGCAATTCACCGGCCCCCAACTCGGCCAGCCGGATCGCATGGGCGACGGCATCAATCCCGGTCGCCTTGCGCCCGCCGTGCGTGAAGATTTCCCAATGATCGCCCTGCCGCCGCGCATCGACCGAGGCGACAACGCACTGGCTGCCAAAGCGTTCGGCAATCTCCGCGACCACTTCGGGCCGGCTGACTGCGGCGGAATTGACCGCGACTTTGTCCGCACCCGCCAGCAGCAGCGCCCGGGCATCTTCCACCGCACGGACCCCGCCGCCGACGGTCAGCGGCATGAAACAGACTTCGGCCGTGCGCCGCACCACGTCGAGCAGGGTCCCGCGCCCTTCGTGGCTGGCGCTGATATCGAGGAAGCACAATTCGTCCGCCCCGGCGGCGTCATAGGCGCGCGCCTGCTCGACCGGATCGCCGGCATCCTTGAGGTCGACGAAGTTGACGCCCTTCACCACCCGGCCATTGGCGACATCGAGACAGGGAATGACGCGGACGCGGACGGTCATGCCCGGTTTGCCATCGCAATCGCCGCCGCCAAATCGAGCCGGCCTTCGTACAGCGCGCGGCCCGTGATCACGCCTTCGATCCCGTCGACTGCGTGGAGCGAGAGGATGTGGATATCGTCCAGCCCCTTCACCCCGCCGCTGGCAATCACCGGCAGGTCGACCTGCCGCGCCAGCTCCACCGTTGCGTCGATATTCACGCCCTTGAGCAGGCCATCGCGGCCGATATCGGTGAACAGCAGGCTGGCAACACCGGCATCCTCGAACCGGCGGGCAAGATCCACCACCGGCACGTCCGAAACCTCGGCCCAGCCCTCGGTCGCGACCATGCCATCGCGGGCATCGACCGCGACGACGATCCCGCCCGGAAACTCGCGTGCCATGTCCTTGACGAACTCTGGGTCCTTGAGCGCCGCCGAACCCATCACCACCCGGCTGACGCCCAGTTCGAACCAGCCTTCGACTGCTTCACGCGTGCGGATGCCACCGCCCAACTGGACGTGGCCTTCGAACACCTCAAGGATCGATTCAACTGCCGCGCGGTTCTCGGCCCGGCCGGCGAAGCTGCCGTCGAGATCGACCACGTGGAGGAACTGAGAACCCGCGGCAGCAAAGAGCTGCGCCTGCGCCGCCGGATTGTCGCCATAGACCGTCGCGCGGTCCATATCGCCTTCGGACAGACGGACGACCTGGCCGCCCTTGAGGTCAATTGCCGGGAAGACGATCATGGCTTCCACTCCAGGAATGCGCGGAGCAGGGCCAGCCCATAGGCCTGGCTCTTCTCCGGGTGGAACTGCACCCCCAGGATCGTATCGCGGCCGACCGCCGCCACCAATCCGCCGCCGTGATCGGTCATGGCCAGCGCATGATGCCCATCCTCGGGCACGAAGTGGTAGGAGTGCAGGAAATAGGCCTCACCCGCTTCCAGCAGCGGGGCGTGGGGGCGGACGATCACGTCGTTCCAGCCCATGTGGGGGATCTTGATCGCCGGATCGGTCCGCTCGATCAGCCGCACCTCGCCGCCGATCCAGTCCAGCCCGGGGGTCACGCCATGCTCGACCCCGCGCGAGGCGAGCAATTGCATGCCGACGCAGATACCAAGGAACGGCGCGGCGCCGATCAGCACGCGCTCGGTCATGGCCTCGACGAGATGCGGGATTGCCCGCAGGCCTTCGGCGCAGGCCTTGAAGCTGCCGACACCGGGCAGAACGATCCGATCAGCCGCGCGAACCACGTCCGGATCGGATGTCACCTGAACACCCTCGGCCCCGGCGGCCTTGAGCGCGTTTGCCACCGAGTGAAGATTGCCCGCGCCGTAATCGATCAGCGCGAGGACCTCAGCCACCGAGCTGACCTTTGGTCGAAGGAATCGCTCCGCCCTTGCGCGGATCGAGTTCCACCGCCTGCCGCATCGCCCGGGCGAAGCCCTTGTAGATGCCTTCGCAGATGTGGTGGTTGTTGGTGCCGTAAAGCAGCTCGATGTGGAGGGTGATGCCGACAGCCTGGGCGATCGACTGGAACCAGTGCTCGAACAGCTCGGTATCCATTTCGCCCAGTCGTTCCTGGGTGAACTTCGCGTTCCAGACCAGCCAGGGGCGACCCGAAATGTCGAGCGCGACGCGGGCCAGCGCCTCATCCATCGGGCTGTAAGCCGCGCCATAGCGGCCGATCCCGGCCTTGTCCCCGAGGGCCTGGGCAATGGCCTGGCCGATCGCAATCGCGCTGTCTTCGGTGGTGTGGTGCTGGTCGACGTGGAGATCGCCCTTCACGTGGCACGTGATGTCGATCAGCGAGTGGCGGCTGAACTGCTCGATCATGTGATCGAGGAAGCCGATCCCGGTGGAGACATCAAAGGCCCCCGTCCCGTCGAGGTTCACTTCGACGAGGATGTCGGTTTCGTGAGTCTTGCGGGCGATCCGTCCGGTGCGCATGGCGCTGGCCTATAGGCCCGAAATGGCCCCGTGCAAGCGGTTTGCCCTTGACCCGCGCCGAGCGCGTGGCCACTTGTGACGGCATGAATGACAGCTCACCCGACAGCCTGATCCCCTATGACGAAATCGTGCAGGAGGCGCTGCGCGCCGTGGTGGGCCGGGTGCTGGGTGAGATCGTGGCGGCCGGCGGCACCCTGCCGGGTGAGCATCACTTCTACATCACCTTCAAGACCGGGGCGCCGGGCGTTTCGATCCCGCCCCACCTGCGCGAGCGGTTTCCGGACGAAATGACCATCGTCCTGCAGAACAAGTTCTGGGACCTCGGCGTAGATGAGCAGGGTTTCACCGTGGGGCTGACATTCAACCAGGTGCCGGCCAAGCTCGACATTCCGTTCAGCGCGATCACCGCCTTTGTCGATCCGGCGGTCGACTTCGGGCTGCAGTTTCAGGCGATGGGCCAGGACGATGAGCCCGAACCGCACGACGATGCCGAGAATGACGGCCCGCCAGTGGCCGAGGGCGAGCCGGGCTCGAATGTCGTTTCGGTCGATTTCGGGCGCAAGAAATGACCTCGCCGGACCGTCTCCTCGCCCGCCTGGTCCGCCAGGGTGGCGGAACCCTGCTGAACCGGGTGGTGGACAAGGTGCTGCCCGACACGCCGAGCGAGGAAAAGACCAAGCGCAACCTGTTTGCCGGGATTGCCGGCGCCGTGGCGATGCGGGTGGCAACCCGCTCTGTTCCAGGAGCGCTGGTGGTTACTTCGGGTCTCGTCGCCAAGAAGCTTTATGACCGGCGCAAGGCGAAGCAGGGCAAGGCCAAGCCGACAGGGCAAAACCCCACGCCCAAGGCTTGATCGCAGGCCCGCCATGCGCGAATGGAGCGCATGGTCGATACCGCCAAATCCGCCAGTGATGCCCTCCACCGCCGCGGGCTGATGCTGATCCTGTCCTCGCCCTCGGGCGCCGGCAAGACCACGATCAGCCGCATGCTGCTGGAGCGCGATCCCGAGATTGCCCTGTCCGTTTCTGCCACAACCCGGCCAATCCGCCCGGGCGAGATCGACGGAGTGCACTATCACTTCGTCAGCCAGGCCGAGTTTGACCGCATGGTCGAAGCGGACGAGTTCTATGAATGGGCACGGGTCTTCGGGCACAGCTATGGCACGCCCAAGGCGCAGATCCGCGCCGGGCTGAAGGTGGGTCAGGATTTCCTGTTCGATATCGACTGGCAGGGCACCCAGCAGCTTTACCAGAAGGACCAGCAGGACGTGGTCCGGGTCTTCATCCTGCCGCCCAGCATCGATGAGCTGCGTCGCCGCCTGACCGGACGCGGGACCGACAGCCCTGAAGTGATCGCCGCCCGCATGGAACGCGCTCGGGCCGAGATCAGCCACTGGGACGGCTATGACTATGTCCTGATCAACGACGAGATCGAGGCCTGCTACACCCAGGTCTGCGAAATCCTCCACGCCGAACGCATGAAGCGCGCCCGCCAGACCGGCCTGATCGGCTTCGTGCGGGAGCTGATGAAGGACTAGGCGGCTCTCAGGGCCAGCCGGCCCGGCCGACATCCACTTCGGCCACCAGCACCTTACCGCGCGGGGCCTTGGCCGCTTCCTCGGCGTCAGAGGTTTCGGCCACCAACATGAACAGGTGTTTGCCCTCTGGCCCGCCGAGCATGCAGGCATAGCAATTGAGGCCGTGGGTCTCGATCACTTCCAGCACTTCGCCGCCCGGCGCGATCAGCGCGCATTCGGGGGCCAGTGGATTGGCGATCCAGATCGCGCCTAAGGCATCGAGGCAGATTCCATCGGGCACACGCGGCCAGGTCGGCGCAAACGCGCGGCGGTTGGTCAGCGTCCCGTCTTCGCCGATATCGAAGGCGGTCAGCTGCCCGCCCAGGGTCTCACCCAGGATCAGCGTGCCGGCGTCGGGCGTGATCACCATGCCGTTGGGAAAGCTGAAGCGTTCACCGGGTGCTGCATCGCTAACCGTGCCATCAGGCTGCACCAGCGCCAGCACGGTGGTGGGGTGATCGCCGATTACGCTTTCGGGCCCACGGGCGCGGAGTTCGGCGTCGAGATCGAACCCGAAGTTGCCGACATAGGCCCGGCCCGCGCCGTCCACGACCATGTCATTGCAGAGATGCGCCGAGTAACCGGTCAGATCGGCATGAGGCTCAAACCGCCCGTCCGGCCAGCGCCGCCAGACGGCACGCAGTTCCATCCGCACGACCAGCAGTGAACCATCTGGCATCCAGCCGAGGCCCGAAGGACGACCCTCCAGCTCCAGTTCGGTGCGCAGATTACCCGCCAGGTCCAAAGAGCAGACCCGCTGGGCATAGAAGTCCGAGAACCAGAGGCGTCCGTCCCGCCAGCGCGGCCCCTCGCCAAAGTAGATGCTGCTGGCAAGGGTCCGGACCTGGCGCTTCATGGCTCAGTGCCCGCCCGAGGCGTCCTGGAACACTTCCGGCACCCAGCCGTTGACGATGCCGCCATCGATCGGGATCGTGGTGCCAACCACATAATCGCCCGCCCGGCTGGCGAGGTAGATCGCGCCGCCAGCCATATCCTCGGCCACGCCGACGCGCTTGTAAGGAATGCCCTTGGCGCTGCCTTCGGGGTTCTTTGCCGCGGCCTTGTTCATCTCGCTCGGGAAGGCACCCGGGCCGATCCCGCTGACCACGATATTGTCCTTGATCAGCCGCGCGGCGAGCCGCTTGGTCAGGTGAATCACCGCCGCCTTTGACGCCTGGTAGGAATAGGTTTCCCAAGGGTTCGGGCGCATCCCGTCGATCGAGGCGATGTTGATCACCTTGGCCGGAGCCTGGAAGGTACCCGCCGCCTTGAGCAGGCCGTGGAGCTGCTGGGTCAGGAAGAACAGGCTCTTGACGTTGAGGTCCATCACCTTGTCCCAGCCGGCTTCGGGGAACTGGTCAAACTCCGCCCCCCAGGCCGCCCCGGCATTGTTGACCAGGATATCCAGCTTGCTCTCGCGCGCCGAGAGCTCGGCCACCAGCCGCTTCAGGTCTTCCATCTGGCTGAGATCGCCCGGCAGGCCGATCACCTTGCCCGGGTACTGGGCCTCGAACTCGGCCACCGTCTCCGCGATCTGCTCGCGCTTGCGGGCGGTAATGTAGACCCGCGCGCAACCGGCGGCGAGATAGCCTTCAAGGATCATCTTGCCGATCCCGCGGCTACCGCCGGTGATCAGGGCGACCTTGCCTTCGAGACTGAAGAGCTTGCTGAAATCCATGGTCTTACTCCTCAGTAACCGCTGATCTGCGCAACGCGCTCGGCGTGGTAGTACATGTCGCCCATGAATTCTGCGAGGGCACGGTCGCGCTTCATGTAGAGGCCGATGTCGTACTCGTCGGTCATGCCGATCCCGCCGTGCATCTGCACCCCTTCCTTGACCGCGAGGCTGGCCGCCTTGCCGGCCTTGGCCTTGGCGACCGAGACCATCAGCTCGGCCTTTTTAGAGCCGGCATCGAGCAGCTGCTGCGCCTTGATCACGCTCGCGCGGGCGATCTCCAGCTCCGAATAGAGGTGCGAGGCGCGGTGCTGCAGCGCCTGGAACTCACCGATCAGCTGGCCGAACTGCTTGCGCTGCTTGAGGTAGGTGGTGGTCATGTCAAAGGCCCCGCCCGCCACGCCGACGCTTTCCGCCGCCGCGCCGACCCGCCCGGCATTGAGCACGCGGTTAAGCAGTTCACGGCCGGCATCGACCTCGCCGATCACGGCATCGGCATCGACCTGGACGCCTTCGAGCTTGACGTGGGTTGCCATCGAGCTGTCGACCAGCCGGACCGCGTCCTGGCTCAGGCCGGCCGCATCCTTGGGCACCGCGAACAAGGTAATCCCGTCGTTGTCGTCATCCGCGCCCGCCGTGCGCGCGGCAATCACCAGCATGTCGGCGCTGCCACCGTGGACCACGAAGGCCTTCTTGCCGGTCAGCTTGAAGCCGTTGCCGGCCCGCTCGGCGCGGGTGGCGATGCGCTCGGGCCGGTGCTTGGGGCCTTCGTCGATCGCCACGGCGAAGACACTGTCACCCGCGAGCAGGCCCGGCAGGTAACGCCCGCGCAGTTCGTCATTGCCCGCACCGATCGCGGTCGCAGCCATGACCGAGCTGGTCAGGAACGGCGACGGCGTCAGATTTCGGCCGATCTCTTCGAGCACAATCCCGGCTTCGACATTGCCCATGCCCAGGCCGCCATCGGCCTCGCTCACCAGGATCCCGGTAAAGCCCAGTTCGGCGAACTGCTTCCACAGCGCATGGCCGAACCCGTCCTTGCATTGCTTGTCACGCCAGTGGCGCAGCTGCTTGGCGATCGTGCCTTCCTCGCCCATGAACTGGCGCGCGGTGTCGGCCAGCATGGCCTGATCTTCATTGTGATACAGCGCCATGGCTCAGGCTCCCGGCAGGTCGAGAATGCGTTTGGAAATGACGTTCAGCATGACTTCGCTAGTCCCGCCTTCGATCGAGTTGGCCTTGGTACGCAGCCAGGTGCGGGCCTTGGCACCGCCGCCCGAACCTTCACTGTCCCACTCAAGCGCGGCCGAACCGCCGGCCGCCATCAGCAGCTCATGACGCCGCTTGTTGAGCTCGGTCCCGGCATACTTCATCATGTTGGGCTGGGCCGGATGGGCCTTGCCGACCTTGATCTCGTCGAGGAACTTCTCGCCCATCGCCGAGAAAGCCAGGGCATCGACATCGAACATGGCCAGCTCGGCGCGCAGCAGCGGGTCTTCCAGACCGTTGCGCTTGGCGAAGGCGCCGATCGTGTTGAGCCGGTCATTGCCGCCTGCGCCCGAGATCATCTCGCGCTCATGGCCCAGCAGGTACTTGGCGACATCCCAACCGCGGTTGAGCTCACCCACGATCTGGTGCTTGGGCACCTTCACATTGTCGAAGAAGGTTTCGCAGAACGGCGAATTGCCGCTGATCAGCAGGATCGGCTTGGTCGAGACGCCGGGGCTTTCCATATCGAACAGCAGGAAGGAAATGCCCTGGTACTTGTTGGTCTTGTCGGTCCGGACCAAGCAGAAGATCCAGTCGGCCTTGTCGGCATAGGAGGTCCAGATCTTCTGGCCGTTGACTACCCAGTGGTCGCCCTTGTCCTCGCCAAAGGTCTGGAGCGAGACGAGGTCCGAGCCCGAGCCGGGTTCAGAATAGCCCTGGCACCAGCGGATTTCGCCGCGGGCGATCTGGCCGAGGTAGTGGACCTTCTGCTCTTCGGTGCCGAACTTGAGCAGCGCCGGGCCGAGCATCCAGATCCCGAACGAGGAGAGCGGCGGCCGCGCGTTGATGCGGTTCATTTCCTGCCGCCAGATCTTGGCCTGCTCGGGCGACATGCCCGCGCCGCCATAGGCCTTGGGCCAGTCGGGCACGGTATAGCCCTTGGCCGCGCAGCGCTCCATCCAGAGCTTCTGGGCCTCGCTCTTGAACTGGAACTTGCGGCCGCCCCAGCAGATGTCATCATCGCTGCGAGCAGGCTCGCGCATTTCGGCCGGGCAGTTTTCTTCCAGCCAGGCGCGGATTTCGCCCCGGAAGGCATCAAGGTCGGACATGGTGGCAGACTCCTCTCTTAATCGAAAGGTTAAGGCGAGTCGGGCCGCCCGCGCAAGCGCGGATTTCCAAGGATTTCGCTAAGCGTCTGACAAGGCCCGCTTGCCGTAACGTAAACTGCATGGGCGTTGACCGGGGCTTTCTCAGCCCTAAGCTGGCGGCAAAACAGACCATAGGGACCAGAGGATATGCGCTTCGCAGGGAAAGTCGCCGTGATCACCGGCGCGGCATCGGGCATCGGCGAGGAAACGGCGCGGCTGTTCGCCAGTGAGGGTGCCAAGGTCTATGCTGCCGATATGGATCTGGCCGGGGCCGAAGCGCTCGCCGCCGAAGTGCCGGGGATCGTGCCGGTGGCTGTCGATGTCTGCGATGTGGCCCAGATCAAGGCCCTACTCGACAAGGCCGGCAGCGAGAACGACGGCTTCGATATCCTGTTCAACAACGCGGCCGCTGGCGGCGCGCGCGGCGGGATCGAGGAATGCGACGAAGCAGGCTGGGACTGGACCATGAACCTGGTGCTGCGCTCGGTCGCCATGGGCATTCACCACGCCGTGCCGCACATGCAGCACCGCAAAGGCGCCGCGATCATCAACACCAGCTCGATCGCCGCGGTCGGTCCCGGCTATTCGCCGACCGCCTATGCTGTGGCCAAGGCCGGCGTGCTGCATCTGACCAAATGCGCGGCGATGGACCTTGCCAAGTTCGGCATCCGGGTGAACGCGGTCCAGCCTGGCTTCATCAACACCAACATCTTTTCCGCTACCCTGGAAGTGAGCAGTGCGGACAGGGCAACAGTCAATGCGATGATCGCCCAAGGGTTGAGTCAGGCCCAGCCAGTGATGCGCGGCGGCCAGCCGCGCGACATTGCCGAGGCAGTCGCTTTCCTTTCCAGTGATGCCGCCAGCTTCATGACCGGAGCATCGATGATCGTTGATGGCGGGATCACGGTCGGCCCGCGCCATTCCTGGGATTCCGAAGCGCCAGGCATGTTCGATACGATCCGCGCCATCATCGATAGCCGAGAAGCGGCGAGTAACGCCCAGTGACCCCCGAAGCGGTCAAGCTGCCGCTCCGGATCAAGCTGGGCAACGGCTTCGGCTCGGTCGCCTATGGGGTCAAGGACAACGGTTTCTCG
>Ga0315902_10001341_pt1 | contig 39563 bp, 74 predicted proteins | sample LakEriMetagenome_9_FD_203523 | JGI IMG/M metagenome (GOLD analysis project Ga0315902, IMG submission 203523) | Freshwater fungal communities from buoy surface, Lake Erie, Ohio, United States - Buoy 12 MA117 | ecosystem: Environmental > Aquatic > Freshwater > Lake > Lake biofilm | place: USA...
CGGACTCATAATCCGTTGGTTCCTGGTTCGAGTCCAGGTGGAGGCACCAAATGCGGGGTTCGTATAATGGTAATACCTTAGCCTTCCAAGCTAAAGCCGAGAGTTCGATTCTCTTACCCCGCTCCAAAGAATTTTAACTGAAAATTTTGTCTACCGCATAAATACAATACAGGGAGAACGACTATGTATTGCGATTATGGATGTGGAGAAATAGCAGAGTTTAAGTTAAAAAACGGCAAATCGTGTTGCTCTAAGACAACTTCTGGATGCAGTGAAATTAAAAAGAAAAATTCAGAAGGCGGAAAAAAATCCTACAAATTAGGTGCAAGACCAACTGCTAAAGAAGTTTATGCTAAATTGCCTGATGATGTTAAAACTAAAATGAATTGGAATAAAGGGAATTATTCTAATACTAGTTTTGCATACGATGGTTCAGGAAGTCATAAAACTGTTTTAATTCAAGAGCGTGGTCATAAGTGTGAAGATTGTGGAACAGAAGAATGGAAAAATTATCCTGTCCCATTAGAACTTGAACATATAGACGGTGATAACAGAAATAATGTTAGAGAAAATCTTAAATTATTATGTTGTAATTGTCATGCGTTAACGCCAACGTGGAGAGGTAGAAACATTAACACAGGAAAAGTGAAAGTTTCGGACGAAGAACTGTTGACAGCATTAAAGGAATGTAGTAATATACATCAAGCACTAAGAAAAGTAGGACTTTCTCCTAAAGGAGGAAATTACACAAGAGCAAATAAGTTATATGCCCGGGTGGTGAAATGGTAGACACAAAGGACTTGAAGATAATTTGAGTGCCCTAGGAGAAATCTTAGGAGTAGAACCCGTCAAATTCGGTGAAGGCTGTTAAATGCTAATACCGAGCCAAGCTTCAGTAGAAGTACTGTTGAAGGTGTAGAGACTAGACGGCGGGCATCTAAGGCGACAGCTATGATGAAGGTATAGTCCAGACCACAAACAGAAATGGTAGCGAAAGCTATAGTGGTAAGAAAATCCTTCGCTTAATAGGCGTGCCGGTTCGAGTCCGGCCCCGGGCACCAAGTATTATGCGCAAGTGGTGGAATGGCATACACGCTGGTCTTAGAAGCCAGTGCCGAAAGGATTGAGAGTTCAAGTCTCTCCTTGCGCACCAGTAATAGGGGATTAGCTCAGTGGTAGAGCAGCGCCCTTACAAGGCGAAGGTCAATGGTTCGACCCCGTTATCCCCTACCAAATGTATAGGAAAAAGAAAATGGATAATAAAAATAAAACACTTAACAGATTTGAATTAGTTCTTGCTGCAAGCAATAGAGTACGTGAATTGCGAAGTGGACATCGCAGTACATTAGGTACTAAAAATCGTGATTGTGTTACTGCATTAAATGAAATTGAAAAAGGTATTATTGGTAAAGAGTATTTGTATAAACAAAGATAAAAATGTCTCGGTGGTGTAATGGCAGCACAACGGTCTCCAAAACCGTTTGTGGGGGTTCGAGTCCCTCCCGGGATGCCAAACAAAAAAGGTGAATATGAAAATTTTACTCTCAAATAATGATGGATTTAAAACATACGCAGAATTAGAGGATTGTGTTCATCCTGCTCAGTTTAAAATTCTACGAATCTACACACATTGGGATAATGCAAAGTATCCACAAGATCAAATTAAATGTGAATTATTTCTGACTGAAGAAGCAAGAAACAATTTAATTGATTTGCTGAAATAAACATGCAACGGTGGCAGAGAGGCCCAATGCAAGGGTCTGCAAAACCCTAAAGCCGTGAGTTCGAATCTCACCCGTTGCTCCAAGTATCCCAGAGTCCCTTCTCTGTTATAAAAGGGGGTAATTAGCTTCACCATAACGCTAGGGCTCATACGATGACAGCCTCAAAGCCCGCTTACATGGGTGATAGAAAAATCGTAGGTTTAGCTGGCACGAGCCATAAGGACCGTCAGTGGACAGGGTAACAACTCAGTAAGGGGCTTATGGGAGTGAGTAGCCTTACAATTTTAAAGGATAGAAAAATGCAAACAATTCGTGCAAGTCACATTTTAGTAGAGAGTTTAGAAAAAGCTGCTGGTTTAAGAAATGATATCATTTCAGGTAGGAAATTTGAAGATGTTGCAAGAGCAAATTCAAAATGTCCTAGCAAAGCACAAGGTGGTGATTTAGGTACATTTACAAAAGGTCAGATGGTAAAGCCTTTTGAAGATGCTGCATTTGGTTTAGATGTAGGACAAATGAGTGAGCCAATTCAAACAAACTTTGGCTATCATATTATCCATAGAACAGGTTAAAGTCAGTGCGGGAGGGAGAAACGGTTTACTCGCTGGTCTCATAAGCCAGAAATATCAGGTTCGATTCCTGTTTCCCGCAACCAATTATTTAGGAGGCAATATGCCAGCAGTATTTTTAGTTAGTGACACACATTTTGGTCATGCTGGCGTATGTAGATTCCTGCGTGACGATGGTACGAAACTTAGACCATGGGATAATCCAGAAGAAATGGATGAAGAAATGGTTAAGCGTTGGAACGAAACAGTTCGCCCTAACGATAAAGTTTATCATCTTGGTGACGTTGTAATTAATCGCAAAGCACTGAAAACTCTAGCCAGATTAAATGGCGATAAAGTATTGATTAAGGGTAATCACGATATCTTTAGATTAGATGAGTATACCCCGTACTTTAGAGATATCCGTGGTTATCATGTGATGAACGGTATGATATTAAGTCATATCCCAATGCACAGTGAAAGCTTAGCACGATTTGGTACAAACATTCATGGACATCTGCATTACAACAGAGTAAAAGCAGAAATCTTCGGTGAATACGAAATTGACCCGCGCTATCACTGCGTTTGCGTAGAACATACAGATTATCGCCCTATACTGTTTGAAGATGTAATCAAACGTATTAAAGAAGAAGGTGGTACTGTAGGATTTAGGAACGGAAACGGTCCTGTTATGTAAATAGACCCTTCGGGGTCTATTTTTTTGGCTATATTCTATAGTCCTATTCACTAGTATTTTAACTGTGTATATTGTACAATGTTACATGCGTGTTAAATACTATATGAATAAATTAATATTATTAACGTTATTTTTGTTTTCAACAACTTGTGTAGAGGCACACACTAAAGTTAAAAGAACAAAAAAACATCAAAGCAAACATCATGTTGTTAAACATCAAAAACGTAATTACGGCATTCAAACGAATCCTAACGTTTTGCTGATGAATATAACTGATAATCAAATTATAGAAAATACATTACCTGAACATCGCGGTAGCATTGCTAGTATTAGCAAGTTGATGACAGTCTATACTGTTATCAATGCTAAGCAGGATATGAATGAAATAATTCCAGTAGTTAGTACATTGTCTAACCACACACGCCTTTCTAAAGGAATGCAATTATCAAGAAAAGACTTGATAATGATGGCACTAATTCATAGTGACAATTTAGCTGCAAAAACTTTAGCAGATAACTACTTAGGTGGGTACGATGCATTCATTACTTCAATGAATAGAAATGCTAAAGAATTGTTAATGGATAATACAGTTTTTTATGATCCTACTGGATTGAGTGCAGGCAATGTCAGTTCAACTAAAGATATTATATTTTTAACCAATGCTGTTAGTCAATTTAATATCGTCAGAGAAGCAGCACAAAGCGAAGATTATAGAGTAAAAGCAACTAAAGGCAAAAAGACATATACCATCACTGCTAGACCTACTATAAACTTTTTTGGTAAAGAAGGCATTGTAACTATCAAAACAGGATTTACAAATGCAGCAGGATTTTGTATTACAATGCTTGTAAGCAAAAAAGATAAACTTTATAATTTAGTAATCTTAGGTGCTAGGTCCAGTAAGGAAAGAAAACTTCTTATTGAAAGAAGTTTAAAAAGCATACAGACATAAATAAAATAGTAGTACATAACTTAGTGAGCCCAATCATGAGCAAAATAACTGAAGTAGAAGAATTAGAAGAAGAAGTTTATGAAGATTGGCAGTATGAAGAAAGTGGTAAAAAAGCAAGTGAATTTATTGAAACAAAAATAATGCCATTATTGCATGAATTTGACTTTGGTAATGAGGACGAAGATTACATATATGGTACAGCAGTATTTGGAGTACTTGTAGAAATTTTACCCCTATTAGCACAACTGGGGTACAATAAAGATGATATCATAGAACAGGTTCATCAGTATTACGATTTTGTTGATAGCAGGACGTTGCATTGATTGAAATAGTTTTTTATTATCAAAACAGTCAGAAAAGCCCAGTGCATGAACAAATGATTAAATCACTTGCAAATGCATTGGGTTCCCTTATTGAACTTCCAAAAAAGTTGCAAGTTTGTCTATACCCGTTTCTAGATAACGTATATGGTGGCATTGACAAAAATGTAACAAATCGTTTTGGGGTAAACATCAATCTTTCCCTAGAGCAACTTCCTAAAATAGTAGTGCATGAACTAATCCACATCCATCAACGTCATGTGGGGCTTCTAAAGATCAAACAGGGGCATTATTATTGGCGTAATATCCCCTACAGTAATAAGATGCCTGAAGAAATGAGTTATCAAGAATACAAGAGTTGCCCGTGGGAAACAGACGTAGATGAACGGGTTGACAAATTGTTAACAGACTCATTAGAATTAATAAAAAAACAACATTTAGCCAAAGTTGACAATAAATCCGCATAGTGCTATAATAGCATCTATGACTAGAAAACGCCGCTCGGATCGTAATCACATTATCTATGTGATCACCAATGCTATCACAAACGAACAGTATATTGGTATTACTGGTGTGAATAGTACGGTCAAAAAATCACTTCATGTACGTATTAGAAAGCACGTGCAGAGGGCTTTTACTGAAGATAAAAATTGGGGGTTATATGATAATATTCGTAGCTATGGGACTGGTGCTTTTACTTATGGCATTGTCGATATAGTAAGAGGTAAAGCGCAAGCACATACCCGTGAACTTGAATTAATTAGACAATATTGCCCAAAACTCAATACTTTTAAATAAAAATAGTATATAATCAAAATATGCGTAGATTACAAATGCAGTTATTCCTTACCACTTGTGCCTTGATTGTATCATGGTTGATGTTTTTTGGTTTTGGCATCTACACCTGGATAAGATTAAATGATATTGAAAAATATAGTGTTACCTATGATTGTGAGTTAGCAGAAAAACTTGACTCAACACCAATTGAGGTAAAGGCTAAGTGTGCAAAATTAAGAAAAAAATAAATGCGTAAATTAGTAAGGGATGGTAAAGTTGCAGTGCTAATATCAACAGGCTTTGGTGCTGGATGGTATAGCTGGCATCGTATCCAAGAATTATTGTTTGATCCTGATATCGTTAAGATGATTGAACTCGACTGGCCACGTGATAGAATTTTAGCACATTGTGAAAAATTTTATGGGAACGATCATTATTTTGGTGGTGCTGACGGATTAGTTATTCATTGGGTATCCGAAGGTGCAAAGTTTCGCATAGACGAATATGATGGATCAGAAACGTTGATTTTACAAACCGAGGATGAATGGTTAATAGCCTAAAGGAAAAAATATGGTAACAATAGTGAAACATGAATGGCATCAAGTGGACAGTCAGTTTGCTTATGAGTTGGACAAAGATGATTTGGAATTAATTTATCCAGATATGGATGAAGATGAACTAGAAAAACTTTGGCAAGAAGTAGAATCAGGGGAAGCCGATATAGAATCAATTATACAAGATGCCTGGAATAACGATTACGAAATAGAATGGGATCGTCAGTATGATGATTGGTGGACAGACCGCAAAGGTGGGTATGAAATTACATATGAATACGGAGATGAGGATAGCTGGCATCACGAACCTCCTCCACCAGAGCCTACACACAAATGCACTAAGTGTAAATGGACTGGTCAAAGTTATGATGCTGAATGGCAATGGCCTGAAGATAATGAAGAGGGTGAAAAAGAACCTAAAAAGATTTGTCCTTATTGCGAAAGTGATGTAGAATTAACTGAGCATGGAATTCAAGAAGAAAAAGAACGTGAAGAACGATATGCTAAAATCAAAGAGGATTTAGACAAAATTAAATTAGAGGGAGATGATGATGAAGGTTGAACTTAGTAGTGATGCAGTAGATAACATTTTTCGTAGTATCCTAATTCAGGACTACAAAAGTTTAAAAGAAGATATTAAGCGACTAAAGGACAAAAAGCCCGATCTACAAGCATACCAAAAAGAAGATTTAAAAGCGAATAAACGCTATAAAAAAGCAATGGAAGTATTGCTTGAATACTATATAGGTTTTGATTGGAAAGAAACTATAAACGAAAATGAAGCCCCTACAGATATTTCAGACGAGTACTAAGCGTAGTATTTTGTTTAAAGAAAACGACAAAAAATATTTTGTTGTAGTAACCAATGACATGGGACATAGTTTTGTTTCAAATTTTGAAAACTATGAAATGGCACTGCAATATGCGGAGACGTACATAAAATGAGATACGGACAGTTAGAAGTTTTTACAAACGAAGATGGTGAAGCCGCGGTACAACTTCCTGATCAAATGATTCAAGACCTTAATTGGAAAGAAGGTGATGAACTCAAATGGGATATTAAAGAAGACGGAACCGTAATCCTATCAAAAGTAGAAAAAAGTGTAAATACAGAGTGGGTCTTGGTTGAAACTGTTCAAATGTTTAGACATAGATATTGTGTGCAAGTGCCAGCTGGTAAAACAGAATGGGCACTAGACACGGTTACTATGGAAGAAGCAAAAGAATTTAGTCAATTACATTTAGGCGAGACAATATCTAGTCATCGTGTAGTAACTGAGGAAGAAGCAATTGAACTCTGTTATCAAGATAATGACTATCTTAAATCATGGACACCTGAAAAAATCAAGGACACATTTTTTACACCTATGAAAGAATAATGGCAAAATCAATAAGAATGAGACACCCTAATACGGGTATAGTTAAAAGAGGTTTTTATGGGTTCAGTTGGACCTATTTGTTTTTTGGCTTTTGGGTTCCTGTATTTCGTGGACACTATCCACTTGCACTGATGCATTTTTTAATATGGTTATTTGGTGTTATTACTTTAACTTGGTTACCAGTTCAAATAATGATGGCTTTTTTCTTCAATAAATTTTACACCCGACGATTAATAGAAGATGGGTATAGATTTTTTGATGATATGTTAAAAGTTAATGAAGCATGTGAAATACTAGGAGTTGACCAATGACTGTTTCTAAAAATCTTACAAAAGATTGGAATGAAAATGACTGGGAACGGTTTAGACATTGGATACACATTTTACTTAAAGAGCGACCAGTAAAAATTACTTTTACAAAAAAAGATGGTACTGAACGTGTAATGAATTGCACACTTGATCCTTCTGTTTTACCTTTAGTTGAAAGTGTACAGGATAAAAGAGAAAAGGATAAAGAAAAAGATTATATCGCAGTTTATGACATAGACTTAAAAGCTTGGCGCAGTTTTGTTATCAAAAATGTAAAAGAATTTGAGTTTACTTTGGATTGACAATAAATCCAAACTGTATTATAATGATGGAATCATAAATAATTAGTTATTATTTTACTATCATGAAAAGAGAAGTTATTAGTTTTGCAACACCTGTCAAAACTAGGGCACACCGTGTTCTTTTTGACAACGACCTCCCGTTCAAGCACAAAGTTGTCAAAAGCAAAATGTTGTACAAAAGACAACAAAAACACAAAAAATTTTCACCCGAAAGTTGACAATAAATCCGTTTGGCGATATACTATCATTATAGTCACTGATAAGGAGAAGTAAATGTCTAAGCTTACAGAATACACTCTTGAGATTTACAAGTCTGACAAGCGTACTAAAGAAGGTCGGCGCTTGTATGCAAAACAAGATTTTGCTCCTAGCACCAAAGATTACATTCAAGCGGTTGCTGAAGGCAAGCGTAAGTTGGGTTTCATTGTTGAAGTTTTTGAAACTTATGTCACCCGCAAAAATTTGGTTGGTGGTAAAGAGTTTCAGGAGCGTTATGACACTCCTTACTACTGCAGCCCGTCCAGCGAATCATATTGGAGCATGTAATTATGAAAATCGTATTCAATAAATTACTGAACGGATGGTACATTGTGCGTGGTCGTCATCAAACGCCGATCAGTGGCAGATTTGATAGCAAAGAGCAGGCACTTGCATACTTGCGTCGCCGTAACCCTCTACATATGGTATAAAAGGAATAAAAATGGACAAGCTAGAATTCCTTAAAAGGGCAGAAAGGTACGCCGAAGCCCGAGGTGATAGTGCATGGTTCAAAGAACGGTATACTGCGTATCGTGAGTGGTATAATGTTGAAGATTCTGTTTGGTGTGCATTGTCCTGGTTGTATGATGAAACCTCTGCTGATTTGCTGAAATACCAATATTGGGGACCTGTACTATGAAAAGATTTTTAGAAAATATTATTGATGCTATCCCTACACCAACTCCTGAGCAAGGTGATAAAATGGTTAACCTCATGCTTGCTTTTGTAGCCGGTTTTATAGTAGCATTACTTGTTTTTGGATCTTAATGATGCTATTTTTGTCTATGTTTTTTGTTATTGTTCACTTTATCTTGGCAGGTATGTTGTCAGGTGCTATACTTACAAACAAAGCAGAAGGTCGTCCTAATGGTTGGAAACTATACGTATCTGCTATTTTATGTTTTTTGTTTGGACTTTATTTTTTGATAGCACAATAGGATACGGAGCAAATACATGTTCTGGTTCATGATAACATTAGTATTGATTGCTTGGATACTACGATGACAAATAAATTTGACGACCTTATGTATGAAGCCGGGCTAACAGCACAAGGCTGTTGGGATGAGATGGATGAGTACGACCGTGCAGCTATACTTAAATTTGGCAATTTAATTGTCAAAGAATGTTGTCAAATGATGATTGACCTTGAAGTTAAATATCCTGCGAACTTGACTGTTCGGGAAATAAGAAAACAGTTTGGAATTGAATCTGTTAAAATGGAAAAATTTAATAAAGCAATGGAAAAGGCATTTGAAGGCGGCGTAGATTTATCTGGAAAAGAAACACCTTAAAAGGAACATATTATGAAAACAAAAATTGTTGAGTGGTTGTGGACTAATCGTACTACAATAGGTTACACTATTGGATTTGCTAATATTATTAGTGGACTAGCAAATATTCTAATGGGTAATGTGTCCGGTGGTTTACTTTATTTAGGTATTGGTTTGTTTCTTGTTTGGGACGTTAAGACTTACAAATAATTTGTTGTCAATGTAACAACGGTTGACGATAAATCCGTTTGGGTATATAATGTCTTTACAGTCAAACAACAGGAGTTTTTATGTCCTACCGTATAGCAACTGAGCGTGACAATAGATTTCAACCCCGCAAAGGTCTTGAGGGTCCTTTCTTCTACGCAAACGGTCGTGTATTGTACTATGATCCGAAAGAAGGTCAGTATTGGGATCCGCTGACTGATTTCTACGTAGACCACGAGGAAATGGCTGAGATACAAAATTACCTCGCTAAGATGTTGTCAAGATGATAACGGTTGACAATAAATCCGTTTGGGCATATAATAACGGTATTGATTGATTGATACGGAGTAATCATGTTAACAGAACGTCAACTAGCTTTGTTCAAGTCATTAGGCGAAGATCCTGCTAATGAAAAAGAAATTCGCCAGCGTCACAAGGTGTGCGTAAAAGATTTTGGTGCAGTAAAAGATTTCACACAATGGTTGGTCAAGCGTTTACACCGTAGTTGGGAAATTGAGCGCCGTCAACTAGGTGGTATCTATCTTGGAGATTAATATGGAAGTTACTAAAGAAAAAGTTATTAAGATTCTTAAAGACGAGCCGCAGTTTGATCGCAAGCGGCATGGTGCTTTGTATGACCGTGGTAGTGCTGACAGTTATTATCGGCGCGACCCTGACCCGCATTGGTATCCTGAAGGTACTGGACATGGTTCAAGAATCACCAACCTGACGGTTGAAGAAATTGAGGAGTATTACACTGGGTACGAACACAACGAACAGTATGGCGAACATAAGGAGTGGTAATATGAAAATCGTAATAGCATTTATAGCAATGTTTAGTTTGACCGCCTGTAATACAATTGGTGGATTTGGTAAGGATATCCAAGGTGCTGCTGAGTACACAAGCAACAAAATAAACAACCCTCAACCTGAAAAGAAAACTAATGAATAATTACAAAAACTTTAACTACACCGTCACGTTTAATAGTGCTAGCCGTAAACGACAGATCATTAACCAAATGGTCAATGAATTGCATACTATCCAACTGGATATGATTGATCAGGCAGTAGACTCTAGTGACCTTCAGCAAGCAAACGAAGTGATTAATTTTATTAAGGAGAAACTGTAATGAGTAATTTTCTTATCAGTATTGATTATGATCCTTCAACCTCAGGTTATATGGCATCATTCTTTGAAGGTCAGGTGATTCAATTGCAAGCAAATACTTACCAAGATGCTGTACTTGAGGCAGATATGCTTGAGCCAGAGGATTACGAAGTTGGATACAACTAAAGAAACTGCAGTCATAGAACTGCATAACATTGCTAGGTTTGTTGAATCCAATATTGGTGTAGGCAAGCTTAGCGAGGATATAAGAAACTGTGCGGATAGATTACATGCCCTTACCAAAAAAATCAGTAGCGAAGAAAGTACCAGCAAAGAAAACACCAGCGAAGAAAGCAACTCCTAAAAAGGTTGCTAAAAAAGAAACAGAAGTGGAAATGAAAGTGTTTACATGCAAGGCGTGTAAACAAAAATTTCCCGACATGGGCTTATATTTCTACGGAAATAAAAGTGAGAAGTGCATGTGGTGTAAAAAGTTTCCCTCAAGAAACACACCCAAAACTTGACAATAAATCCGTTTGGCTATATAATATCACTTTACACTGACAAAACAGGAGCAACAAATGGCTTACATGTCCCAAGAAAAGAAAGCAAAAATCGCCCCAGTCGTTAAGGCAATCCTTAAAAAGTACAATGTTAAGGGTTCGCTGAGTGTCCGTAATCACATGACATTGTGCTTGACCATTAAATCGGGTGTAATTGATTTTATCGGTAATTACAATAGTGTAGTGTCTGCTCAGCCCGGTGGCTTTCGTAATGGTTCTGCTGCGGAACAGTCACTGGATGTAAACCCGTACTGGTATCAGGACCATTTTGATGGTGTTGCAAAGAAATTTCTTAAGGAAATTTTCACTGCAATGAATGAGGGCAATTGGGATAAGTCGGATATCCAAACTGACTATTTCAATGTAGGTTGGTATGTTGATGTTAACATTGGTCGTTGGAATCAGCCCTACATTTTGGGCAACTAAATCTGATTTTGGTAACACCGATTGTTGACATTAAAAAGAATCGGTGTTATCATTATACTTGTGTTTAGAACACATTTTAATTTTATTATTAACTAACCTTAAGAGGTAAATATGTCTGAGCAATTGTTCAAAGTAGCAGGTATCACAACTCACAACGGTAACAGTAAGGTTCGCTTTACTGACGATTTGATTCGCCGTGTAAAGCAGTTCACTAAAGGTGGTGCGACTCGCATTGATTTGATGGAATTGCCTAGCGCAATGACTAAGGTAGATGCACTCAAGTTTCTACAGGGTCACGCTGATTATCAAAGCCCAGAAGATCAGGCTTTGATTAGCGATTCACTTGCGGATCGTGAAAAGGCTCCTAAGAGCGAAGTAAAGGTTAAGGCAAGTAAAGTAGTTAAGCCTAGTCTTGATGCAATCAAGCAGCGCGGTAAAACTACAGTTGCAGCTTAATCAAATAAGGTGGACACCTTCGGGTGTCCTTTTTACATTTAAGGATAACTATGAAAATTTCTGATAAACTAATTAAAGTTGATGATGATATGACCATTCGTATGTATGACAATGGTTTTCTATTTGAAATCAATGGCAGGGATGAAGCTGATGATTGGGCTGGCGTAAAAATTCTTTGCGCTAATCTTGATGAAGTAACAACATTGGTTAAAGAAGCTACATCAATGGATCGCACCTAATGAATTCGTATGACAGTATAACAATACTTCATAGATACTCACAACGGAGGCGTTACTTTGATCCAAGTAAACGTGAGGATCTTGAAGCCTTTAAACATTTTAAAGAAACTTTTAGATGGCAAAATGGCTGTCCTTTTTATTTAGAATGGCCGCACTCTGATGTAGTTTCAATGTGTGACAGTAAGTATGCTGATTATATGTTGAAGCAGTTAAAAGGAAAATAAAAAAGCCCTTAGGGGCTTTTTTTATGGGTATTCAGTACTGTATGCTGTGCTACCTAAATCTGTTACAATAGTACCTGCACTACTTGAATCTATAAATGGTGCAGTACTATTTGCTAGTAATAACAATTCTGTGCCAGCAACGTCAATAAGGGGTATCTGAGGTGTGAAACTATCATTGTATAGTGATGTAGTATTGTTAATTCTAATATTTGTCATGTACCCTAAAAAGGCATCTGATGCATCAAATAATTGATTGCCAATTACTAATTGATTTGTTGTACTTGCAGTATTAGTGAAGAATAATTCACCCGTAATATCTTGAGTGGCACCATTAACAAACATTCTTATGTAACTACTGGATACACTGAGAGCAACATGTGTCCATTCATCTTCTAAAATTTCTGTGTCACCGGTACTTGTAAAACTATCTATACCGTCAGTCCAATACAAAACTAAATTACCAGATTGAATTGATAGATGCCAATCAGCCGTCCCACCTGATATATCACCTATTATAACAGTAGTTGAATTTAATCCTGTTGGATATATCCAAGCTTCTACTGTAAATGTATTAGTGTCGGTAAGGTCTAGAACTGCAGGTAGTGTTAATGCGTCTGTAGCCCCATCTACGAATTCTATACTACCGGGTACTGGGGGAGTAGGTGACGAAAGAGTTACTCCTGCGCCTAATATTATTCCGCCACCTACAAAGATTCCCATATTACGTTGGTTGTAAATTAGCCCAAACAGATCCGGTGTATACTTGAACATTACTACCAGATGTAAGCCAAACTAGCATTCCTGTTGTTGGAACAGCTATTGCAGCATCACGTGCTGTTGTATCTGCGTAAACTGGTAATTGATGAGCAACAGTTGCAGTAACTTTAGCACCAGTAATATTACCTGTCGCTGATACTATACCACCAGTACCAATGTTACCAATATTTGCATTACCAGTAATGTTAGCATAACCAGTTACGTTAGCACCTATGTCAGTAATAATAACTGTTGAATTGCTTGTAGCAGTTAACGTAATATTTCCATTTGCAGTGATAGCTACATTACTATTACCACTTGCTAATGTTCCTACTAAGTTTGCTGCCGATAAGTTACCAGTTACATTTGCATAACCACTGATGTTAGCACCGGTGTCTGTAATTACCATTGTAGCATTACTTGAACTTGTGATAGTTACGTTAGCATTTGCAGTAATAACAACATTACTATTACCATTGTCTAAGTTTGCCAATGTAATACCAGTTATGTTAGCGCCATCACCAACAAAATATGTAGCATCAACATATCCTGATACATTTGCACCAGTATCAGTGATTGTCATTGTCGCATTTGAAGTACTAGTAAATGTTATGTTAGCATTAGCAGTGATTACAATATTACTATTACCGTTATCTAAGATGCCAGTTATATTAGCACCATCACCTACGAAGTAAGTTGCATTTGCATAACCAGCTACGTTTGCACCAGTATCGGTAACTACCATTGTTGCATTGCTGTTTGATGTAAATGTAATATTTCCGTTAGTTGTAATAACAATATTACTGTTACCTGCTGTATGAGGACCAACTAAGTTTGCTGCACTTATGTCCCCAGTAACACTAAAGTAACCTGTAACTTCTGCACCAGCACCATCTATAATCATTACATTAGCGTTACCTGCTGATGAGAATGTTATATTAGCATTATTAATGATACCTATATTACTGTTACCGTTTGCAAAACCTGTGCTTGTTACATTAGTGATGTTTGAACCATCACCGTATAAGTAAGCTGCTACTAAAATATTACCTTCAACATTACCTAATGCACTTAAATCACCTTGAAATAAGTTAGCTGATATTACATTTGCGCCAGATATGTTTCCACCTGAGCCTATCGTAGTAATATTGCCAGCGGCTAGATTACCTATTACACTCATGTCAGCAGGAGCTGTCACTAAACCATCTGCAGCATCTATGGTAAACGCTCCTGCAAACGCTGGAGTCGCATTTCCGTTTTCATTAAAGCCTACATAAAATTCATTTTCGTTAACGTATAAGGTATTTCTTACTGTGTTCACATTACTAAAGTTATTAGCTGGATCGTCATTATCCATCCAATTAAGTTCAGGACCGCCATGGCTACCAGAGCCATAAGCAATTAAGATTGGATATTGATTTGCAACTTGAATTATTGGATCACTTGAGTTAGGCAACTCTAATGTGTTTGTTTCAGTGAATATCCAACTATCAGTTCCGGCTGTTGTCAATGTAATTGTACCATTACTGCCTGTATTGGACACTCCAGCAGAGATTGTGATTGCACCGCCTGCAGCAGTGTTACTATTCTGTGCTGTAATACTAATTCCGCCGCCATCGCCATCTTCACTAGCACCTGCATTTATTGCAATGCTACCGCCATCGCCAGTACCGTTACTTGTGCCTGCTGAAATTGAAATATTACCAGCCTGACTGTCAACAAACCCTTCGCCTGCAATTAATGTTAATGTGCCACCAGCACCTGTACCGTTTGGACCTGAATTACCTGCTGTGATAGATACTGCACCACCTGCACCAGCATTGAATCCATTTGCTGCACTTATGCTTACATTTTGTCCTGTTGGCACTGTAGCATTAGCACTCGCAGTTTGAACAAACATGTCAAGTGAATTATCATTCAATGTCAATGTACTTGCGCTGATTTGGAAGTTACCTAACTGTGATGGTAAATTAGTTAAATTACTACCGTCACCAATTAAATTTGCTGCATTAATATTTCCAGTAATGCTTAAATTACCACCACTAATATTACCTGTAGCACTTACTACACCACTTGTGCGTAAGTTAGTACCATCTACATTACCTGATACTGATAAACGTGCACCTAATATATTTCCTGTTGCACTAACGCTACCTGGTAGATTTAAATCACCTGTATTTGCAAAGACATAAGAGAATGTATTACCAACTCCGTCTTTAGTTGAAACTGCTACTATTCCTGTAGTATCGGACACTTGAACAAAAGTATCTTCTGCACCTAAATATAGATCAGCACCAGAAGCGTCACCTGTTCCACCTGCACGTAGATGAATGTGATTTGGACCACTAGGATCAACAATAATGTATTGGTCTGTACCCAAATTACCATCTGGTATTAAATTGAGTGTGCCACCACCGTCAATACCTGCATTACCGCCGCCTACGATGGTTGGATTAGATCCAGGTAGTGTTAAATTACCAGTGCTGTTAAAATTCCATGCACCACCTGCGGAAATAATTTCAACATCTCCTAAATCATTACCTAATGTTGCTGGACTATTAGCACCATCTTCATTTAATTGCAAATAAGCGTTTCCGTTAGTTGCACTTTGTATTGTTATTGTGTTTGCGCTTGATGTAATATCGCCCGGTAATGTTAATGAACCGTCATCATTAAAGTCATAATCAAATGTTACACTACCGTCACCTGTAGTAAGTGTAACTCCGCGAAGTTCATTTATGATAGTTAAGTTATTACCTAATGCATCACTGTCACTAGGAACTGTGATTGTTGCGGAAGCATTTTGTGAATAACTTGGGCTTAATATAATTGAATTGTTTGTCTCGCTGTATAGTAGGCTACCAGCGAAAAGAATATTTCCTGTACCTAAGTCAAAGATCCAAGGCTCGCCGTTAGCATATAACATGTTATTTGTTTTGACTGCATTAATATCTGCATTTCCAGAAACATTTAACGATGTTAATGTGCCTACGCTTGTAATATTTGATTGATTTGCATTACTTACGAATTCAGCAACGGATGCATTTGTCGCTATGGATACAGGACCTACAACTTGAGAACCCTGAATATTTGTTAATGAAGCACCACTGCCTGCAAATAAGCCTGCTGTTACAGTGCCCGCAACCGTCAAATTATCAGAGTTGGGATCGTATGTTAGACCTGAGTCGCCTACCAACTGATTGTTTATATTGAATTGGACACTTGAGTTGGTGCCGCCCGCTGCGTTATTTAATGTTTGATTTATAACAGTTGTTTGAGTAACTTCTTCAACATTAGTTATATTAACAGTGACGTTACCTGCTGGAAATGTTTCCGGAACAGCTCTTCCGTAGACTGTTAAAGCTGGATCTGAATTAGGGTCGATTAGTGTTTGTGCTGGTGTAGGTATAGCCATTTTCTTTTTGCTCCTTTATACTGTATTTAGCAGAAATGGAGCAAAATTAAGCTAGTATTTTATTGTTTTATTACGTTATCTTAATTCAGACCATTTAACCAAAACGCCGCTATATAAATTTATATCGGCTCTATATACCGATCCTGGAGGCACAATCGTGTTCAAACTAGGACCGTATCCAGACGCATCGTCTCGCCCTTCAGCAGCAATTACGCCATCAACGGTAATTTGTACACCAATGCCATTAGCTGTACTTGAATGACAAAGAACCATTACCATTATTGGTTTACCAGTTGTGTTAGTGTAATTTGTAGCAAGCGCCCTTGAAGCCACTACATTTTGCCAAGTTTGACCATATCCTATTCCTGTTGCTGGTCCTGCTGGTCCTTGAGGACCAATTTGTCCATTAGGATCTCCTCCCGACATAAATGCGGTAAAATATGTTTGACTGCTTGTGCCGAGTATAGAAAAAGCTATAGCTTGATTTTGCCATACATAAACTTCTAAGTAATCTGTGGTACCATTCATGTATATAACATCTACTAATGTGGATGATTGATTAAAATCACTATTGTAATATATTAGATTTTGGCTTATTGTTACTGCAACATTATTTTTACGTAATTCAGCTCTCAATGTCATTCCGAAACTTGCAGTAGCGTACCAACCAACAACTGCATTTACTACGTAATATCCGGCAGTGCTAGGTTGAAATCTATTTTGAGCAGAATTCCACTCTGTGTCTATATCAAAAGCAACTGTGTTTAAATTTAATTTTGTATATGTTGATGCATTTATGGTTTGATTGGAACCCATATATACACGTGTGCCACGATTAGTAGGGGATAAACCAATAGGACCTTGTGGTCCTTGCGCACCAGTATCACCCTTAACTGCTGAAATTACTGTAACGCCATTAGTTGTAGATAATGTTACTCCAGTACCTTGTGTAAGTGAGTATCCAATTATAGTATCATCAGTTAATTTGATTATATAATTTGCAGCAAGGTATGGTGGCAAGTTTTGATTTATTCCGCTTTCGCCGGTGGAGTTAATTGAGATACCTGTCACATTGGAGGTGATTTGACCTGCGGTAGCATTAGCACCAAGAAGGGTATAAGGTTGTGTAGTGTTTGAGAATTGTGCCGATCCAGCTGATTGCCATGTACTGTGACTATGCCCGTTATCTGTGATTGTATGTGTATGACTTACAACAACCGCATTCGCAGTACCACCCGTATTTCCTCTACTATAAACATTGCCTGCTCCTACTGCAAACTTGTCACGGAAGTCTGGTAGATTAAATGTATTGATACCATCACCTACACCATATGTTGTGCCTATTCTCGCAAACAATGCAGCATAGTTTTGTCTATTAACTGCTTGTCCATTACAAAATGCCCATGTACTGTCTGGAACACCACTACCAGTCCAAAGCTTTATCGTACCAGCTTTTTCCCCATTATTACTTACGCTTTCACTTATAGCAGATTTTACATATTCTGTTGTAGCCAATGCATTACTGCCTGGGCTATTTATAGGAACAGTTGGTGCTTGTGGTGTTCCTGTAAAGATAGGATTATTTATTGGTGCATAAACATTAGAAGATAAGTTTATATTTCCTATTACTGAATTTACGTATGCAGTAGTTGCAACTTGTGTATTTGCTGTATTAGCGTCCGGTGTAAGAGCATACATGTATCCATTTGCAATAATAGAACTATTGCCTCTGATGTTACCTATTACACTAAGACTTGAAAGATTACCTAAAGTTGTAATGCTTAGTTGCGTAGAATTAGATACAAAATTTGCTACATTGGCAATGTTAGCAGTATTAGCAAAAGTAGCATTAGCTACTGCTCCGCTTACATTAGCACCTTGTATATTACTTAGATTGTTTCCAGCACCAGTGTATGTTCCTGAAAAACTTGTAGCTGTTAGTAAACCGGTTGTTTTATTAAAGGTTAAATTAGCATTAGCACCAACTGCACCTGCATCATTAAAAAGTAATTGTCCGCTAGCACCAACCGCACCTAATGTAGCGATATTGGCTACTGGTGTTACCCAACTTAAATTTCCAGCCCCATCAGTTTGTAATATCTGACCATTTGTACCACCTGGAACTCTTAATCTATTGACACCTGTAACGCTGACGTTTCCACCTGACAGTATGTTACCACTTGCTGAAATTATTCCGCTAGCAAGTATATTTCCATTAGAAACTATATTAGAATTTGCATTAATATGATTTAGTGCAAGATTACCGTTTGCAGTAATATTTCCTTCTACTGAAATGTCCTGTCCTACATTAAAATTACCACCGCCGGTGACATTACCAACAACACTTAAGTTAGTTGGTAGTTCTATGTTTATATTTCCTGCTAATGTAATTGTAGGATTACTTACACTTAATGTATTACTTGTTACTGTGACACGTGAAACTGTTCCTGTAAAGGTCGATAAGTTTGCAGAAATAGTTATTTCACCTGTAGTATCTGTGAGAAGAATACCAGGACCTGGATTAAGTCTACGAACACCTGTGTTAGTTACAGTAATGCTGCCATTTGAAACAATCGGGCCGCCGCTTACTGAAATACCAGGGCCATTTTGAAGTTGGACACTAGTCACAGTTCCAGACGTAAACGTGTTTTGTACAGATGTAATTCTACCAAAGCTATCAACTTGAAGCTGTGGATTTGTATAGGTACCTGGAGTTAAGTTTGATAATATTGGCAAATCGACTGCCATAGTACCAGAACTTACAATTGGACTATTTAAAATTCGTAATGTAGAACTAGTTATACCAACGTTTGTTACCCCAGCAACAAGTGACCCATTAGCAGCACCGGAAACTGATATTGTGACGTTCCCGTTGCTTGTACTTACAGCGATACCTGTTCCTGCAGTCAGTCTAGTTACACCTGTGTTATTGATTGTGACGGTTTTGGTATTACTACTCAAAGTCGTACTGATTCCGTCACTACCTACGAAATTAGTGTATTGACTTGATTGTGAAAAAAGTGTTGTAAAATTGTTCTGTGATTTATTAAATGCGGTAAAGAGCGAATCGCTATTCGCTGCTTCGTTTTGCGCACCAATGTTTATATTCTCTTGTCCTGGTATAGGCATTTTGACCCCTCATCTAGTATTTATCAATAAGGGCTGAAGCTGGAACCGCATCCGCAGGAGGTTTGGGCGTTTGGGTTTTTGATTTTAAAGCTTGATCCGTAGATATCTTCTGCGTAATCAATTTCTGCGCCCTCAAGATACTGGGCAGATACCATATCTACTAAAACACTCACTGGTCCTGCATCAATATTCCAGTCATCTTCATTAGTCTCAGTATCAAAAGTAAAGCCATATTGCATTCCGCTGCAGCCACCGCCCTGAACAAATATGCGTAGTTTTAAAGAAGGGTCGTTTTCCTCTGCGATAACAGTACTAAGCTTGTCTTTAGCACTATCGGTTATTATTAAATTCATCATTATATTTCCTATAAAATTCTCTGTATGCGTCTATATATTCAGGAGCATTCATGTCACCTTTTCCTGCATGAAGTAGTGCTAACGGAAAAGTACCTAAACTACATTCTTTATTTACCGCAGACTTGCAAAAATCAGCATCATAAAAGTGAAATTTAAATCTTTCATCAAAACTCAAATTCTTCTTTGATATAAGATTAGTTGACATTGCTAAAAATACACCATCTAAATTAACTACTTCTTTGTTTAAATCTCCATATATACTTACAATTTTAGGAGGCCAATTAGAATCGTGTAACATAGATCCTGAAAGATATTTGTCATCATCCCAAACTATTCTACCGTTTTCCACACGACTATGTGCCCAACTAGGATAATTATTTTCATGTCTTGTATTTCCAGCTACCCCTACAATGTCATAGGTGTTGAGTGCTTCAATTACTCGCAATGGCCAATAATAATCAAGTAATGCAACATCATCATGAACAAAAACTAAAATTTTCTCTGTGTTCTCTGATTGTCTTATCGCTTCATTATAACATTTGCTTAACCCATTTGAATTGTCTGTAAAACAGATTAATTCAATATCAAAGTAAGTTTTTATGTTTAAAGATTTTCCTAACAATGTATTTGTTTTGAAATCTTCAATTGTTTTTTCTCTGGTAGCTGTTACTACACAAATCTTTTGATCCATATTATAAATTCTTACCCCATCGTGTATTAATATGGCTCCAGTTCATAATTTTCCATGTATTTTCTAAATATGATTTTTTATCTGCTTGATAGTCTAGTGCCCAGGCGTGTTCCCACCAGTCAACTAGTATAAGTATATCTTCACGAACCTCATGATTTACTATTGTTCTTATCTCACCATTGTATGTAAGATAGATCCAACCTGAACCTTGGATCTTCATTGCCTCTTCTTTAAACTTTTCTTTAAAATCACGCCACCAACCAAATCTTCTTTTTATTAGATTAAGTACAGGACCGTTAGGTGTACCAGATTCTTTTGGCTTTTGAAATTGTGCAAAGTAAATGTTATGTAAGAAAGTCCCTGCATAATTAAACTCACTATCACCTTCGTTATTGTTATAACGTTTCGCATAGCCTTTGGCTAATTCTTCGTAGTGATAGTCAATTGTTGCTTTGCTTATTACGGGACTTAGATCGGTAGGAGAATACTTGAGTGGTAATATCTCAAGTTTCTTTTTGCGGGATTCGGAGAGATTCTCTACAATTTTATACATTGTAGAGTATTTATTGAGATTTAGCGTCGGCGTGTAATTCTGCCGCGGCTCATATCGTATAGACTAAATTCTATTTCAACTGTATCACCTAACAGTATTTTAATATCATGTTGACGCATTTTACCAGATATATAACCTATCACATTTTGTCCTGTTTCTAGGTCAACTCTGAACATTGCGTTTGGTAGTACATCTACTACTTTACCATCTAATTTTAATGTTTCTTCTTTAGCCATTCTATTGCTATTATCTCCTCATTTTACTAATGTCCTTTGCTGCTTCATCATTGAAGATGGGCACTGCATTGGACTTGTGCATAGTGCCAATACCGATAATCTTGTCACCGGTATATTGCATTGGTTGTTTGATTGTGACTGCACCCTTGTGACCAGTGTCAACACTAGAAAATCTTTTGATTTCTGCAACACGTGGATTGACAGGTGGTTTGTAAACTGACGCCTTAAGACCTCGCTCACGCTTACGGTCGCTAATATCAGTTTTCCACTTAGCTTGAAGTTCTTGCCACTCACGGTCTAGTTGTTCGGCTTTCTGTTTTTGTTCAGAACTAGCCCACTTTTTCTTACCCTTACGTTTGCCGAGTGTAGTGAGTGCTGGGTGTGCGAGGTGCATTGTCATATCAAAATAATAACATGAGTTGATAGTAACTTAATTGTAGCACCATATGATTATATTGTCAAGTTATTTTTGGAGAATATCCCAAATCTTTTCTTTTTCTCTGATATCAGCAACAAGTTCCTTGTACTGACGGGCTAAGTCACGCAATTGTTCCCACTTTTCTTCTAGTTCAGGGGCAGGTTGATAAATTGCTAATTGATCTTGTATTTTTGACAACATTTCACCTATGTCAACACCTTTAACTTTAAGGTTACCGTCTATCTCCGTATCACCTTTCACTGTTATGCCCTTCGTACCATCATGTACAGTTAACGGGGATGTATTCCAAGCTCCGTTTGTATATGTATTTGTGTATGTATTAGGTGCTATAGTAATTGTAGGGCTTGAGTAAATGCCTGTGCTAGAACCAGAACCTCCAATGCTCACACTAGTCACCCCATTTGGATAATTATATGATCCATAACTATAAGTGGGAGGTGCTAAATTTGCTAAACTGATTGAATCATAATTTAAGTCATCAAGAGTCAATGTAGGCAAATCATCGCTAGTCAGTGAAGAAATATCCTGTCTACTAAAATCAGACAAATCAACTGCTGCGTATGCGTGGTCCATCGTTTCATTTTTCATTTGAATACCTTTTTCAGAATAAATCTACCTTTGTCATCTAAGTCAAAGCTTATTTCATCACCGGGTTGCCATTTTAATGAATCTAATAACACTGGTGGAATAGGTATAAGGACATCACCATTACTATCTTGTTGGCTAATGACCTCATACTGATTTGTGTTCTTCTTTTTCTTTGACATGTAGATACTTAGTACGTGACTAAATTACCAATAAATTATTTGAACAAATTCATAAATTTGGTATAGTAGCTATCGTCCTGTGATGGTTGACTGGAGTCAGTTGGTTTTGCTGCCCGCTCTTTTTCTAATCTCGCTTCACGTTCACGGGCAGATTTATCACCTTTTTCAGTTTGTAATTTATTCATATAGTCATCATACGCTGCCCAACCCTTTGGATCTAAGTCAGGTTCTGTCATAGGAGGTTCTATTGGTAATCCTTTTGATCTAGCTATACGCTCTTTTTCTAACCTTGCTTCTCTTTCACGACTGAATTTGTCTCCTGCAGCAACTTGTTTATCCCACATCCTTTTTTCATATTCAGGTGAATCTACTTTGACTTCAGGTTTAACTTTTTTATCCTGTGATGTGGTATTCGTTGCAGTTGCAGTTTTAGTAGCAACAGTAGTGCCAGCTATATCTGATACTGCTTTCTTTGCTTTATCTATAATAGTAGGTTCAACTGTTGTTTTTGTAGCTACCTGAGGAGGTGTAGTTTCGTCCCTATCTGTTTTTATAGTTTTAGATTTGTTATCCGATGTTACACTTGCTAATTTTGCATTGCCAGGATACATATTAGCCATGTTATCACCAACTGATGCAGCCCTTTTAGCTATAAAAGTAGAAATTTTTTCTTCAGGTTTAAAATTTGGATTTTGTTGATATACGATAGATGGAACTGGTTTTCCTGTTTTTTTATCATATATAATTTCTCCTTTTTTATCTCTAGCGTAAGGATAATAAACATCTTTCAATTGCTTATCAGGACTGTTATAGAGTTCCAGTGCTTTTGGTCCATGCCCATGTAATAAATAATACATACCAGGAGTATCTGGAAGTTTGTTTCTTTGTATAGAAGCTTGATATTCACGTGATATTTGATCTGCAGCTGCCCTTTGAGCTTTTGGATTAGTTTGCATATCTTTAAAACTTACACCGTAATGCGCATCTCCTGGTTTAGCTTTTTTTACTGTATTGTCCCAAGTTGATTTAATAAATTGAAATAATCCAGTTGCACTACTATATGGATTTTTGATATAGGATTTACCGCCAGATTCTGGACCTATCACCCTATTCAAAAATCTTTCTCTTGCAGATGGTTCCTGTTGATTTTCTGCTTCAAGTATAAATTCACGTGCCCTCATTTATTATTTCCTAATTAGATCAATCATTCTTGCTAAAAGTTTATCGTCATTATCACCTTCTTCTTCTGCTACTTGACCAAATCCTGCTGGTATGCCTTTTGATTGTCCTGAAGTCCCTTGGTCTTGTGAGTTTAATGCTTGTGTAGCTAATACATCTGATGTTGGCTGACTTGTTGCTGCGGTCGCAGTTTGTGGCTGATTCGCTGAAACATATTGACTTGCTAAACTAGGTGCAGACGCTTGAGCAGTAGCAGGAGCGGGTTTAGCGGTAGTAGCAGATTGAGGTTGATTTGCTGCTACGTATTGACTTGCTAAACTAGGTTCAGCGGCACGTTGGGCGCTTGCTCCTTTGTTTTGTTGTGGGTTGCCTGCCATTCCCGTAAATGTTGGATTTGATTGTGGGTTGCCTGCCATTCCCGTAAATGTTGGAGCTGTAGCTTGTTTATTACCTCCAATAGCATTTGCTTTTGATGCATCTAACGCAGCCGATTGCGTTGCACTTGCGGTTGGTGCAGCTGGAGCTGTAGCTTGTTTATTACCTCCAATAGCATTTGCTTTTGATGCATCTAACGCAGCCGATTGCGTTGCACTTGCAGCTGGAGCTGTTTTTTGTGCTTGTGATTGCGCTGTATATCCACTGCTGGTTGCACCGCCATCTGCGTATTTAACTTTGCTAGGATCATACCCGCCGCCGTATTTTTGATTAGGATCAACTGTTTGTGGTGCTGGGGTATTAATTTTACCTGATGCCATTTGTTGTGCTAATTTATCTCTTTGTGCAGTTGCTCTTGTGTCAACGTTAGTATTAGTATTTGATACGGGAGCATTAATTTGTTTACCAAAAACTGCAGCATTCTTATCATTTGGATTAATGGCAGTAGCAGGAGCTTCATCTAAGAAGTCCATATACTTTCTCATTAATTGTCTATTATCCATGTCATCATCTCTTTCTTCAGTTGTAGGTTGTGGTTGTTGTGGTGTAGCTGGTTCTGAAGGTTCTTCTTGTCCCATCAACTCACCAGGGGTTTGAACACGTTGTCCTGTCATAGCTTGTTTTTTACTTATATCTAAATAAGGTGACATTGTATCTTGACGATACATAGTTTGTTGACCAAGTCTATCGAATGCTGTTGTGTCACCAGATTTTAAATCTCCCATAGTTTTATTAACTCCGGTCATGTAGTTTTTCATACTATTTGAGGTAATTAAATTTCTCTGAGCGTCCTGTTGCATTTGTGCCATTTTTGGATCATTGGCATTTGGAGCACCCATAGCTTGATTAAAATCTTTGTCAAAAGTTTTAGATTTGGCGTAATTTGCCATTGGCTGTGTTAGTTCTTGCCCAACAGTTCCTGTTGCTGCGGCAAGTGCACCTTCTTCTCCTTTGCCACGTAGATATGCTAAGCCTGCATTAGCGCCTGCCTTTAATCCTGTCCAACCCATTTTTAATTTATCCGCAGTTGTTGCTCCTGCTGCGTTAAGAAGATCATTCGCTCCCCTAGCTGCATCCATTGCACCACTAACATAATTACCTGCTCCCATTTTTTCTCCACCTTGAGTAATTTGATTACCTGCTTTGTCAATTTGACCCATTAGGTTATCAGCTTGTTGTTGTGTTGGAGCTTTTCCAGATTTAGGATCGTATCCTCCTAAAGGTTGATTTGCTGGTGGTGCTTTAGGTGCAGCTGGTGCGCTTGGCCCTACTCCAGCTGGAGGCCCTTCGTTTAATATATCTAAATATTGTCTAAAAAATTTTGTGTCTGACATTTGTTTTCCTTATTTTACCATGCTCTGCAAGACCAATATCTTGCTTTCCAACGTGGTCCTGGATTCTCGCAGCGATGGCGTGCGCGGAAACTTTTTCTACGTTTTGGATTACTCTTTTTAATCTTCATGTTCTTGTCGCCGAAGTTTACTTTAACGATTTTACCATTTGGTTTTTTGACATATACTTTTGATTTAGCAACATCACCTGCCATTGGCTTACCTAATGGAACTTTGCGTCCTTGATATTCTGCTTCATTTGTTCTTGCTCTAAATTTAGTCATAGGACCTTGGGGCATAGATTGATACTTAACAGGTCCGTCGGGCTCCTGCATCTTAGTATCTGAATCTTGTTTAGCTTTGTTTAGAGTATAATCTAACCATGGGGAACTGACGTTTTGTTGAAAATCTTGTTTATTTACCACGTCTTTACCGTCTTTGGTTTGATATTGTGTTTGTAGATATGACCCACTGCGATCTTTAGGATTGCGAGCCACTGATGTAGATGACCAATCAGTTCCGTAATTTGTCTTATTGTTTTTAGTACTACTGGTGTTCTTCAATGTATCTACTACGGACATCATTGTGTTATCAAGCTCACTATAACCAGCTGGTGGTTTGTAATATTCCTCTTCCTCATCTTCTTTAAACAAATTTATAAATTTGGTAAAAACATTTTCGTCGGTATTGTTTGGATTAACTTCATCACTTTGCATTTGATTTAGTATATCACGCTTTGTTTTTTTTATAGTTTCTAAATCTTCTGGAGTAGCTGGTGAACCGTCTTCCCTCTTCCATTTCCAGTCTCCTTTTGCTCTATCTACTAGATGTTTATATCTATCCATAGGTTGATATGGTTTTCCACTTTGTTCATCTTCAGCAACTTCTTCTTCCTCTTGGTCGTAAGTTTCATCCTCGCACAAAATGTCGTTTACTTCTAATAATCCTAACAATGTTTCATCTGCTTCAATAATAACTCCATCCTTAGTAAATCCAATAATACCGGTTTCAATGACAAAGTTTTCATTGAGTTCAATGTCAAAACTGTCGTGTAATTCGATGGATTCTGCTAAAACTTGAGGAGGGCTAGACTCACTTAAGATGTCTAGATATTTTCTGAAAAAGTCACGGTCCATAGTATATTCCTGATAAGGGCAATATACTATTTATCTATGTATGGACCATATATCTCGTTTAGTTTTTTGATTGTTTCTTGCGTATTATTCCAACGGTGTAATACACCAATACCACCTGCCGCTTCCCATCCTGATATGTATTTCTTGTGGTCATCAATAAGAACGTTTGGTCTGCCATCAGCCGTAGCGTATTTTTCTTTTCTGCCTTCAAAGATAGCGGGCATATTTGAATTATGCTTGCTTAGCCAATACTTTTTGCCCTCAATACTTGCTTGAGTGATGGTCTTTTTCTTATCTTCTTTAGTTGATCTGAGGGGAGCAGATAACACAGTGCAGGGTATCTTGTTTTTGTTTATCCAATTTAGTATTTCACTGCACCCCGATAATACTGGAAGTGTAGCAAAGAATTTATAAACAAATTCAGGTCCTTCAGCCTGTAAAGCTGCAATAGAAATCTCACGCTGCTCTTTATCCCCGATGTCCTTATACCATTGTATATTAGGATCGTTCATTTTGGAACTCCACCAACTTGCCCATTGGGTAAAGAAATCAGCTTGTACTCCATCCATATCTAAAAATAGATGGGGCATTTTGTCTAATTCTAGTTCAGCGGCTCTCATTGTCTAGATCCTCAGTAAGTGGTAGCATTATTAAAAATCCCATTAGTACAAGTAAGATTGCAAATAGACTACCACTGTTTAGGGCTAGCATCATAAAAGCGGTGAAAAGTATAAAAATAAAATAGAACATACTTGTATTATATAGTATTTATTTGCTTCTGTCAATCTCGCAATCTACCCATTTTAAGTTATTGTATTGCTCATAACCCCAAGAACCTTTTGGGATCAAACATCTACCCAGTTCAGGTTCATGTTCTATCCTTATTTGAACGATTGCCCAAATTAACCAACATATATAAAGAACAGCGACACTACTAGAACTCCAACATAATATTCTATATCTTATTCTTTTATTTCGCCTTGCTTTTTGCTTTGCTATTGCTCTGTTACGTTTCATTTCTGCGGCAATAGCAACACTTTGCTCTTTGCCCACTTTTTTCATCATTTCTTCTACATCAGTCCATAATGTACCCAATTCAGGTGGACTTTGATAGACCATAATTTCACGTAATTCTGTAGACATGTGTTCTAGCTGTTTCTTAAGTAACACACGCTGTAATGCTCGTTTACCTAAACTATCTTCTCCATGATAAACTTCGGTCTTACTACGGCGTTCTTCTTCTTCAAATATTGCTAGACATTTATAATAGTTGTCAAAGTAAGTACCAAGCTGCTGTCCTATTTCTGTATAGATGTTGGTTGTTTCACCGCCTTTTTTATTAAGCTCAATGACACGATTTCTTTCGGTGACATACTGATTTTTTTCAGCAACACTGGGTGGATGGTCTTTGAATTTGTTGTTAAATTGGTCGTCAAGGTCCTTAAGGACATCCTTAATTTCCCCAGCCGCCCCTTTAATATCCTTGTAAAGCTTACAGCCCTCTTTTACAAGTTTAACCGCGCCATTGGCTAACGCAAACAGCGTTAATGGATCCATCTCACCTCGTCCTTTTTATAAAGGATCTTTTTATTATATTTTTAGAGTTATTTTAAAACGGCAACCACATCCAAATGCCTTGGCTCATTAATAATAAGCCTATAGCACTAACACCAATACTAGCATAAAACATACTCATGCTTACTGCTAATATACTAGCAGACAATAATACAATCGCTAATTGGTAACTTGTGCCTGCAAATGTCATCCAAGGACCATGCTTTTTAGCAATATCACGTTCCTCTTCTAATGCTCTAGCCTTAGCAAATAACTCTTTTTTGCCCTCGCCCTTCTCAGGGTCACTTTCATAGCGTTCAATCTTAGCTTTCATTTTTTCTGCTTTGGCTTTGTCGCCTTTTTCTATAGCATGATCATAACTCATTTCAGCTAATGTTTGTTTGATACTTTTTGCTTGATAAAAACTCCAAACATCATTTGCTTTAATTGTGTTATTTAAAACTTTACTACTAAAACTGTTGGCCATATAAGTATTTACAGCGAGTAATAACGCAATAACTGTGATTACCCAGCCTGCTTTGTCCTTAATTTTAGCTTCGGCTTCACTTCTACTTAAAACTTTACCTGTTACTTTGTCAATCATTTGCTTCATGGTCTTTTCCCTTTATTATAAATTTTTCTAAGCAATCAACTTTAACTAGTTTCATACCTTCTTCTGTAAGAACTAGTTTAAAATAGTCACCTGGTTTCCAACCTAATTTTTCTACCTCAAATTTGTTATCTAAAATGATACCCTTATCACTCAAATCCCAAATGTAATCGTCAAATAGCACAATGTTCACTTTAGTCTGAACAAAATCGTTCACTTAACGACCCTGACCCCTGTACTTCTTAAAGGATCTACTTTCACTTTTGTTCATTGTGCTAGTCTTAATTTTTCCACCTTGTTTAGTAGTTTTCACTACGCTAGTATGTGCTTTTCCTGATGTTGCGGTTTTTGCTTTAGCCATGATGTCTCCTTAATATGTAGCTATATCCGTAAATATTACTCTATTAAATACTCATATATTTATCAAATGGACTTACCCATTTGGAGGACAGAATGAAGCAGGCTCTCGCAAATCTGATTCATGTAAAATCTGAAGAAAAACAGGCTATTCCCAAAAGGCAAGCTATTCCTATCGTTCCAATCGACACGAACAAAAACCAAGTCAAACTGGATCCCTCCAAAATTATTAAAACTTAGGAGAAATTATGAAAAAACTACTTGCAATCTTAATGCTTGGTCTGTCACCTCTTTTATTAGCATCTGATTTTGGTCAGCATTTATTAATAGAAAATAATTTTGTTATTCATCCAATAACCGAATATGAAAAAACTCATACTAATGATGTATATCATTTTTATATAAGAAATGACATTAAACAAGTAGGACCTAAGCAGTTCTTAGTACATACTATGGTTGAATACATTTTAGAAGATGGCATAAAATACGCAGAACTTGGATATTCTGTAAAAAGAATTTACAATTACGGTATGCTTGATTGTGATCTTAAGGCTTTTAGCCTAACAAGTGATGTTTATGTAGATGAAAAAAATAAAATAGTTTATAGCGAAAGCTATGAATTGGGAGAGTTCGTAGCAGAATTAACGACACCTAATACCGCTAGAAATTCGGTGTACAAAAAAGTATGTTTTAACTCAGTGTGATATATGATATATACTATAGTAGGCTATGGCTTACTTTAGGAAACTACCATGTTAAGGTGTTTAAGTAGGATAAAGGAAGAAATCCCAATTCTACTATTAATCGAAATGTTTACATTAGTTAGGGTTGCATCTATATTACTTTTGGTTACAATTTCAGTGCTATACAATTTATTTTAAGGTGCAACGTGAAAAAACTAACTTTATTATTTTTATTAATTTTTTATAGTTATAATTCTTCAGCAGAAGAATACCGTAAATTTCAAGTAATGTGTGATAAGACGGAAAAAATCATAGCTTCTTTAAAAGAGAAATACAATGAAGTTCCTATAATTGCGGGAAAAAGATTATCAAGTAGTAAAAGCACTATTAGTGTGTGGGGAAATCCTGCTACGGAAACTTTTACTGTTTTAGATACTTATGGTGATATGACCTGTGTACTTGCTGTAGGCACAGATATAACTGTATTACTAAAAGACGGGGAAAGTATATGAATTGGTTAGTAGATTGCTATGTTGAAACTTTTGTGAGAACGATGTTGTTTTGGCATTACTTGCCTGCTTATATAACTGACTATCATGTAAACCAGTCTAATTGTTTCTCTTTGGCAAATAATCAACATTCATAATCGGTGTTCGATCAGGAACTAAATTATTCTTAATTGAATCTCCATACTTCAATTCAATGTAACTGAGTATTTCGCTTTTCTCAGGAACTTCAATAATCAATCCATTATAAAAACGAATCTTAAATTTGAATTGCTTTTTAAGCACAACGTCCGATAAGATATCATCAAAATTATTAGATTCTCGGATAAAGATAATTTTTTTCATTTATTGAATAACATAAAGTTTATGTAATCTCTTTCAGATTCAAAAAAGAATTTGTAATTTCCATTGAATTGTTCTACTACGTCCATAGATTCAGATACGAACCACTTGTCTGTGCAATTTCGTTTACACCAATCCATTAATGGACCTAATTGACCATACGACAATTGTATTTTAATTTGATGCAGTTGTTTCGTTTGTTCGGACAACCGTTACTCCTGATTTTTTGAGAAACTCAACGCCGTCATTGCTTCTGTAATCTGTATCATAATATACAGTATTAATGCCGCTTTGATATATAAGTTTGGCACACTCCAAACAAGGGCTATGAGTAATAAACATTGTACTATCCAACCCACTATTAGTAGATTTTGCAAGTTTTGAAATAGCATTACTTTCAGCATGTAGTACCTCCGGTTTAGTTTTTAATGATATCGTATCATCTGAATGTTGAATAATATCTTCACATTCATTATCCCAACTTGCTGGCATACCGTTATAACCATAACTGATAACGCAATCGTCTTTGACAATAACTGATCCTACTTGTAATCTTTTAGCATGGCTTAGTTGACTAACACGTTTAGCCCAGTCCATGTAAAGACTAATAAATTTCTTCTTCATTACTTATCTCTTTAATCTGAAAGATTTGCAAAATTTTTTACCAAAGCTCTGCCTATGATTGGATTTATAGTGTTTATATCAGTTTGATACATCTCATCAGTTAGTTTAACAAATTTCAAAAATTCGTGCCATTGATTCTCATCAAATTTGTGATACTGATCAAACATATTTTGAACAAACTTCTTGTGAGGATTTGTGTCTGATATACTAGTTAAAATTTCATCTACATACCAATTAGGTGCAATAAACGGAGAAAGTATGTTGTTTTTCACAATGTCAATAGTTGTTTTAAATGGTAATTTTTCACTAAACCATTTTGTGCTAGCATCTAATCCTAGTAAATTCAGTGAACTATATACTGAATGAATACTGTGTTCTTCAGGTGAAATTTTCGACAACTCTAGCGCATTTGCTATAACAGCTTCAAACTTACTGCCAACTCTTTGGTAATCATTATATACGTAAATCCCGTCTATACTAAAGTCAAATCTTACTGATTTGAACTCCTTTAATTTGTCTAGTGTCTTACTTGATGGAATACTTGTCGCATTAGTGATTATTAATAAATTTACATCTTTTGGATTTACAATTTTATCTAAAAATTTGAAAAGATTAGGGCTGATTAATGGTTCGCCACCTAACATTTTTATCATTCGTAAATGGCTTAGGTCAATAGAGTCCATTAATTCTAATGTTTTGTAATTGACGGTATTAGTTGAATAACCGGTAATTCCGTTTTTTTGTAAATATTCATCTCTAAGTTGTAACTTTGTACTGAACCTGCTGCTACACATCCTACATTCTAAATTACAAAGGTTATCTAAACTAATTTCAAGAAATTCTAATTTTTCAAATGTAATATCTGTAGCTGATGCTGACAAAAGTTCATTAGCCTTTTGCCTCATACTTTTCATATTTGATTGTTCCTCTACGTAACATTTTTTACATTCATTTCTAGAAATTCCTTGTAGCATATCCTTTCTTAGTTCAATAAGAAAGCTATTGTTAAATGCTGCTTCACCTTGATTTATAATCTGTTCTGTAGTAGGGTATTGTTCATTATCGTCAAGTGGAAATCGACAACAGGGTCTAAAAGTATTAATAATTGTGCTGGTTGCACCTGACCATGCAAATTTACACAAAGTGTCGTTCATTTTTTACGTGTCCAAGAACATCGATAACCGGCAATGTTAAGTTTATCCCTATTAGGCTGATTGGCTGGCAGATGACCGTTATGTATAGGTTTGTTAGGAAAAGAAGTAATGATAGTGTGTCTACAATTCAACGCTTCACTAATTTCATCTAAATATTCCTCTTCCCAACCTATGTTAATATCTAATACTAATCTACCACCAATTTTTAAACTAGATAACACTCTATCCCAGTAAATCTGTTTTGGAAAATGCATACACCATGCTAGATGTGAGGTAATTAAATCAGCCTCAACATTCCATGCATCATCAATATCTAAAAAATTAAATCTATTTGGATCAATAGATGTGGCATCTATAGCATCACTGACTACACTCCATGAATGCTGCCAACAAGGACTATCTGTGGTGGGATATTTTGGTTGATTATCAGTGTTTATAAATTTAGACCTATCTACTAAATAAAACTTCGCAGTTGGATTATATTGTGATAACAATAGATCAAGAACACTGTTTCCGGCACCAATATCAATTATTGTTGGATTGTCGGGTAGATCATAAATTCCTCGTTCACTTAAGTTCCACCAGTTCCATTTGACCCACATTGGAAAAAATTCAAAAAAGTTTTGTAATACAGGCTGTCCTGTTAATGATCCTGTTTGAACAAACCAGTTAGCAGCTAATACCTGTAAATTGTTCCATTTTACTGTTAGTGGGCCTTTATTTGAATCAACAGTTAGGGTGTATTCATCCCATTTTTTAAAAAAGTCAAATGATTTATCAAATTCTATATTATGCCCAGTTGTATCACTGAACATTATGTGTCTATTAAAGTTTAAAGGTGTAGGCATAACGTATCTATCAGTCCCAAAGATTACGAAAATATTTTCCGAAAAGTTCTAAGCCTTCTTGTATTCTGTCGTCATGCATTGTGTGTCCAACATGATCATACCAATGTTCATCAGGATTGGTATCTACCATTTGATGCATTACTTCCATTTTACCAGTAACTGGATTTAGCATTGGTTCTGTATCAACAAACTCATACTTCGCTTCTCCATGATGATATATAGAATCATAGTCATCATTGATAAGTTGTTCAAAACTCCAAATCATCTTGTCTAGTACTTCATCCCAACGCTTGCATCCTTCATCAAATGCTTCGTTATACGTATCTTTATAGAAATCAAAACTTTCTTGATAACCATGATCCTCTCCACCCACCTCTGCAAATTCTCCGGGGATCCCATGTTTGGTTTCTTTTAATTGTAACAACATGGGGTATATAATAAGTGCCAAAGTATGATACATATTCCAAGTATCATACTTGTCTATTTGAATATCAACAGTTCTTGTATTTGAATATTTAGGAAATTTTCCTATGTTTATTTTCATAAAGTTTTAGTTATTTTGCCGTCTACAAAAAATAGTTCATCATTGTTATGTACCACTGCTCCAGTAGCATTTTTCTTACGTTCACTGAAAACTTTAGCAGCTTCTTCTATTGTGTTAGCTTGTCCTAAAAATTCATTAGTAGAGATATTATACAACAAAATTGTATCGTCAATAACTTCGGTTTTTACCAATACAATATTTCTTTCTTCTAACTCTTTATCGGTTGCAGCATTTAGTAAGTCATCTAGATTTACATTACTTTCTTCTGCTATTTTGCGAATAGTTCTACGCATCTCAAATAATTGATAAGCTTTTCCCATATTAAAAGCAAAATACATAAGACTAATCAAAATAAAAAACTCAAGCATGACGATACTCCTTTAAATTTATTTATTGTTCACAATGTATTTGTTGTGGTACTTTTGCCAATCTTTTAGATAGGTTTGATAATGAACCCATTTTGGTTTAGTTTGCCTTATTCTAACTAGGAATCCCCATTCACGCTCCTGCTTTCCCATGAAGAATAGTGTTGTAGCTGGCTTCCCCATATCTAGTTCAAGCCAGTGCATTGCTGTTGCACTGCGTTTAATTATACTACCAGGACCACGCCATTTGGACACTTCGCCAAACATATTACCTTGCTCGTCATATAGTGGTACATGTTCCCAATAACCACCTTTTAAAATAATTGTCAAATACGGCCAAGGGTGATCATGAAATATAGGATCGTCACTACGTACAATTTTATGCAATGTTACATTGAAGGGGAACCAACGACGATTTTTGCATAGTAAATAATATCGATGCATATAATCTGCGCCAGTTCTACGGTCAGGTATCAGTCTGTACCTACCTAATGCATTCATTAGTTTGTGTAAAATATTTTTCATAATAAAGAAAAGGCAGCGTTAAGCTGCCTAAACTATCTCACGTTGTTATCGTTAGATTAAAGGCCAAGTGCCAATGCACGATAGCCTGCTGCAACGATTTCACGACTAGGTGTGCCTAGACGATATTTGGTTGTAGTGCGACCTTTGCTGTCAGTATGCTTGTTTGCATAGATAGCAAAGCCTTCGTAACGAAGGTCACTTACAGTTGCAGTTGGGTTAGCGATACTGAAACGTTGTTTCATTTGTGCTACAGTCATTTGCTCACCCTTTTGAAATGCCTCTAATAGGCGTTCTTGTTTGCTTTTCAACATATGTTTTCCTTATTAAAAATGTCGCTGATCTCTCAACGTGATAACATTATAACACAGATTGCATACGTTGCAATACTATTTGGTTAACTATTTTTGTCAGTTTCACCAAAGTTTTGTTGAATCGGGAAAGGCCAAACACTAGCTTCCTGATCACTGATGGTTTGCCAATTCATAGGAGAACCTTCAGTTTTTGGTTGAATATTTTCTTCAAATATTTCACCAGTTACATCATCAATCAAATCAATTTGCACAGGTCCATAAACGACAAGACTATCATAATCAACCTGCCAATTATGTTCGCCGTCATACAACCAACCCGCACCACCGTCGTACCATGAATTAGTTAATTCTCCTTTTTCTTCTTCAGAAAAGCTTTCATCAAAATCAAAACTTACGTTGATTAAATCATCTAACTCTGCACCATACCCGACATCTGTTTCACAAAGTACAGTGTTGCTTTTCAGTTCCCACTCACCTACAGGATTAACTTCACTTCTAAAGCCTATACCCCAACGATACAGTTCTTCAATTTTCCAAGAACGTATTGTACCGTCATCCATTTCTTCAAAAATTTCGTAAAGGACTTCTACATTCTTTTTTTCAAGTGGAGTAATTCTATAGACTTTAGTCATTTTATTCCCTTTTTCTTTTTGGATTCTGTCATTCCTGCTGCAATCATTTTTTTGATAATTAACAAAACACGACCTTTCTCTTTTTCAGTCAAGATTTTAACCATTGCTAGTTTATCGTCATAGCTATTTGCACCATCCAAAAACTCAGCAGGTACTGTAATTTTAGGTTTTTGTTTGAATTTTTTTAAATCCGCTTTTATATCACTATCGTCTGACATTTGATTTCGTTGCCCTCCTTACTATACTATTTAAAAACTATAGTGTAGTAATTTAGTAGACTATTCAATCAATTGTCACACCTCAACGTATTTTAATTTAAACTCATCGGCTTTAGCTTCATACCCATCATAACCGCGAGGATTGCAAACAATACGGGTAGTGCCAATCATATAGTCAAAGTCCTCATGTGTATGTCCATGAGTCCAAAGTTTAATCTGTCTACGATCTAATATAAAATCGTTTAAATCGCTACTATATGCGCCATTAGTAATCACTTCACCTTTGTATCTAGGATGTGTACTAGATTTACTTGGTGCATGATGACCAACCACCACAGTGGTCATATTAGGATGCAATGCCAATACTTCATCCAATCCTTTTAAAAAGGCTTTGTGATCTTCTACACTATCCTCAGGTGTAAAATTAGCAGGTCTTTCTTTAAAAGTCCAACCTTCTTTATTGTTTTCATCATATGTAGGCACACGATGCTGAACAGTCTTTGCAGAGTTTTTAACACCTCTGTAGTCATTCATCATGTATGCTATTTGGCGTAGTGTGGCTGGATCTTCACCATTCATGTCAGTCCATAATGTGCCACCATAGAACAATACACCGTTGATGATACGCCACTCTTTTTCTAAGAAATGTACGTTACTCATTTCCCCAATCAGAGTATTAATCACACTGGTTGTCTGTGCATAGTCGCCATGATAGTGTTCATGGTTACCCATAATAAGAATTACCTGTGGGAATCTTTCACTACATCTTTTCAAAAATTCATAATAACGCTTGCCACGTGCCAACATACTAGGAGTAGCAGCCATTATTTGCTCATCAACATAGCTAAAATTTTTCACATCTTCAGCCACAAAGATATCACCGCCGAGAATTAGGACATCTGCATTTTCTTCGTTATGCAAATCTAAATCACCGAACTCAAGGTGAACATCACTTGTGATTGCTATTTTCATACGCAGTAACCGCCTTTAAATTTATATACATTACTGTCCCATTGTATTAATTCATAAATTTCATTGTCAACACATTTGTATGGGTCTTTGTAATTTAAAACAGCATAATAACCTGCGCCACCTAATGCAGCAACAAGTATAAGCCAAGGAAGCATTCTTCCAAATGCTTTGAGCATTTTTCCGACTGACCCTAACATTGTAAATACCTGCAATACTAATGGTAGTATTTTTTGTAAGTTTTCAAGTATATTTTTCACTTTATGTATTGTAAATGATTGTCTAGTTTTTGACAAATATTTTGGTACTAGATAGAGTTGTATTTATTATAGCCATCTTAGCATAAACTCAACCATTTTCTTTTCATCAAGAAATTCCCAAACTACATCATATTCTTGTGCTGGATACCATCCCATCCTATCACGCCAACCACATCTATTTACTTTCTTACCATATCTATCAGCTAACCAATTCCACATTTCATCATAATGTGTATAGTCTTTGTAAGACATTTCGACACGATACTTCCAAAGCCTTTTATCTTTGCGTCTTTGTTTACTGTTCATTACCGCTCAACTCTGAAACATGTTTACAAGCTTTACGAAATTGAAAGCCAGGGCAAGTACAATCCCAACCTTTACTATTTTTTGTGACAATGTATTTGTTACCTTTACTACCTGCGACCTCAAATACTTTTACATCCGTGTCAACATCTTTCATTGTACCACTTAGTAGTTCAATATCATTTACTAAGTCCATACTAATAACACGGACTTTCATAAACTCATCACCTGTAATACAAAACTGACGATCATTTAACCATTTGTAGTTAGGAACGACAGTACCCTCAAATACCCTGTGATCGGGCTGAGGGGGAATCATATTAGGTCCCTGTACAAAACGTACAGTGACCTTAACTTTACTATCCTTTGTAGGAACTTGTATCATTTTTTAGTGGTGACAGAGGATTTGAACAAAATGCCGAAAAGAATCATAAGACCCCAAGCTTGTAGCCATCCAATTTCTTTTACGCCTTCTACTGCAGGAACAAAACAACCATTCCAAAGTAGCATGACTGGATAACTAAAAAGCAATCCAAGTACAACAACAATACCGACAATCATAAAAAATGCACTAGCCAAATCTTTCATCATCATCTCCTTACAATACATCCAATTGGATTTGTACGCCGTTCCAAGTACCACCAAGACCTGTGCTGCAACTTTCAACACCATCACCCGTGCGATAGTTTTCAAAAGCTTGCAATGCCTCCATTGCTGCAAGATTGAAACTAATAAAGCCACCGACACCTTCGCGGATTTGTTTTGCAGTAGCGTAAAAACTTACATTACCACTGACAATACGAAATTTAGTATTGGATTTGAATGCGAAAGACATATTATTCTCCCTCAGAAAAAATTGCTTCGTACACATATTCACGAACCGCAGTATCAGTAGCCTCACCAAAACCATCTACAGTAGAGATTTGGGTCAGCATATCATTTACTAGATTCCATGACCAATTCATTTTCTTAGCACAAAACACAACACCGTCAATTACAGCATTGCCGTTGTCAGTAAACATACCGTAGTAGGGTTTGTCGTTGATAAGTAGTTCGTTCATTTCTTGCTCCTTGTTATTGACTATACCGTTATTATATGCCCAAATGGATTTATTGTCAACCATTTTTATGTTAACAATTTGATAACAAGTCCAACTGTATAAATTAGCAACAATGTTGCATTTATGACAATAAGACTCCATTCACGCCACATTATTGAGACAATCAACCAAACAAAAGCCCCTAGATTCAGTAGTGCTGGACCTAAGGGATAGAGATTAACACTAGTGCATATCGCCCCTGCAATTGTTATCACAGTTGCAAGCCATTTGAGATAAAATACAAGTTCTTTTTTCATACTCGTATTATATGCCCAAATGGATTTATTGTCAACTATTATCTTTTTGTTATCACTTTGTCAGCTAGTCCATATGCTACAGATTGATCCGCGCTCATGTAGTTGTCACGTTCCATATCTTCTGCTAGTTCTTCAAATGTTTTACCTACACTATTATGCTTTACATAAATGTTTGTTAAGTTTCGTTTCATTTCAAGTATTTCATTAACTTGAATGAGCATATCAGTTGCTTGACCACGTGCGCCACCTGACGGTTGATGAATCATGTGTCTAGCATTTGGTAATATGTAACGTTTACCTGGTGAGCCTGCTGTGGAAAGTAAACTACCCATGCTACAAGCTTGTCCCATAACGATTGTAGATATATCACATCTTACAAATTGCATTGCATCATAGATTGCCATACCAGCAGTTACACTACCGCCAGGACTATTGATATACAATGAAATATCTTTGGTATCGTCTTCACTTTCTAAAAACAATAGTTGTGCTACAACAAGATTAGCCATGTGGTCATGAACTTCACCTTCAAGTAAAATTACACGGTCACGGAGTAGGCGACTGTAGATATCGTAACTACGTTCGCCTTTACTTGTGTGTTCAATAACGATTGGTACTAAAGCCATTTTGTTCCTCTATAGTTAAATGTATGTTATTATAACATA